>Ga0172373_10003230_pt1 | contig 24095 bp, 19 predicted proteins | sample Lak10m_2_FD_114546 | JGI IMG/M metagenome (GOLD analysis project Ga0172373, IMG submission 114546) | Freshwater microbial communities from Kabuno Bay, South-Kivu, Congo - kab_092012_10m | ecosystem: Environmental > Aquatic > Freshwater > Lake | place: Democratic Republic of the Congo...
GTTCTGGAGCCGACCGGCAGGGTAAAACACGAAAATTACACGATTCAAAGGGGTGTATGGAAATTCAATCAGTACTATGACCTGATCCCCGGAAAAAAGAAGGAATACGCGGAATTTGTAATCAATGAACATATTCCGACTCTTGAGAGGCTGGACTATCTGGAAATTACAGGGGGATGGAACGTCGTTATGGGAGGCTTCAGCGAGATTATTACCGAATTCACATTCAAGGATCCTCGGGATATCCAGGAAATGCTTGAAAATCAGGATTTTCGATGTGTCACGAACAAGCTGTGCTGCAACTATGTAGTCAACTATGCAAACCGGATCATGAGAACTACCGAACGTTTTGATGAACCCAAATGGTTTAGACTCTAATGAACCGTGCGACATGACGGTTGGGGGGCGACGGGAAGCAAAGACGGATTGTTAAGAGTGGAGAAACATAACTTCAATTCAGGGAGGGCGAGAAATGGCTGCAAAGTTTATCGATCCACATGATGTACCGAAAATTCCGGGAACCGAAGGTTGGGAGCGCATGTACCCATACAACTACCATTTTTCCACAAATGACCAGGAGCGATCCCAATATGAGAGCGGTCAGCTCTGGTATTACGATGGCCTCCATTATCCGGAACCTCACTACCCCTTTGACCTGATCTGGGACGAGGCGTGGTTTCTGGCCCTTTCCCAGAACAACACCAGGACATTTCTGATGCCGCCGGCGCTCGGCATCGATCACAGGATTGTCAACGGCCGGGTATATATTACGCCGATCGGCGTGTCCGATCCTGCCGAGATTCCGAATCGCATCCCGGTCTTCATGAAGCGGGCAGGGTACTATTATGAGAACTGGGACAAGCTGTACGAAAATTGGCAGGTAAAGGTTAACGGCCTGCTTAAGGAACTCGAAGCGCTCTCCTTCAACAAGCTTCCGGAGGTAGAGGACGAAACCGTAGTCTTTGGAAATACCGGAACTGGAAGCGGTTACCATCTTCTGTCCAATTACGACAAGCTGATCGATATGGCCTTCCTGGTCTGGCAATATCACTTCGAGTTTCTCAATCTGGGATATGCGGCGTATGTAACCTTCATCAATACGGCCAACTCTATCTTTCCCAACATCCCTATCTCCGCGCTAACCAAGATGGTGTCAGGGATAGACGTGGTTATGTACAAACCCGATTCAGAGTTGATCCGGCTTGCCAGGCTTGCCTTGGACAATAATCTTGCCGAGGTCGTTTTGAAACCCCAGGATGCCGCAGAGTTGTTGCAGGAACTTGGCAAGACTTCTGCCGGACAGTTGTGGATTAATGAACTGGAAAAGGCGCGCTATCCCTGGTTCCATATTTCCACCGGCACTGGATGGTTTCACCATCACAGGTCGTGGAACGACAATCTGAATATTCCGTTTGAATCAATCCGCATGCATATCAAGGCTCTGCAAGCGGGAAAGGATGTTGGCCGTCCTACGGAGCGGCTTATCGAGGAAAGAAACAGGATTATAGCAGAATACCGGTCGCTTATCGACAGCGATGACGATCGCGAAGCCTTTGATCAGACCCTTTCAATATCGCAGCGGGTGTTCCCCTATGTGGAAGACCATCTGTTCTATGTCGAGCACTGGTTCCATAGCGTTTTCTGGAACAAGATGCGCGAAGTCTCGTCTATACTCAAAGAAAATGGATTTTTCGAAGATGTCGAAGATGTATGGTTAATGAAGCGGGGCGAGGTCCGGGATGCGCTGAATGACTACGTAACGGCCTGGGCCACCGGAGTGAAGCCGCGGGGGCCATCCTATTGGCCCAAGGAACTTGCCTGGCGCCAGGAGGTCATGAAGAAATTCCAGGAGTGGACACCGCCGCCTGCCCTGGGTGTTCCCCCCGAGGTTGTCACTGAACCCTTCAGCATTGTCTTGTGGGGGGTTACAACCGACGTGCTGAAGAAGTGGCTCGGGGGCATTGAGGCAGCCACTGGCCAGGGTGGTCAAATATTGAGGGGTTCGGCCGGTTCTCCCGGGATCGTGGAAGGCCGTGCCCGGGTAATTTCCAGAGTCGAAGAGCTGGAACTCCTCAAGGAAGGAGAAATCCTGGTAGCTACGACCACCTCTCCCAGTTGGGCGCCGGCCTTTACCCGCATCAAAGGCGCAGTCACCAATGTTGGCGGCTCGATGTGCCATGCGGCCATAGTCTGCCGGGAATACGGTTTACCGACGGTTGTGGGCACGGGGACTGCCACGTCCACGATCAGGACGGGGGATATGATCCGCATTGACGGCGATGAGGGAACCGTGGAGATACTGGAGAGGGTATAACCGTAAAATATTTTTGTGACTGACAACGCGCATTCAGCGTTAATAAATGTTCCCGGATACGGACAGTCTTGCTGACCGCCCGGCTGTCGAGATCGACGTTCAGGGCAGCCGGACGGTGCAGCCGCCTTCTTGCAAGCGGGATATTTTCCGCCGAAAGCGGGTCCGCCCGGCGAATATGACGGCGCTAGTTTTACGTATTTTGCCATTCGAGACGTGGCAAGACGCGTATTTTCGCGGTCTTTCTCCGGCCGCACTGATATGGAGAGGTTTTTGTAATGGAAGATCGAGAGAAGCGAATCACGTTATGGTATGACGAATTGGAGGGTGCGGATTTCCCTCTGGTGGGCAAAAAGAATGCAAATCTGGGTGAGATGCTCCGAGGTGAAATCAGGGTCAGTCCGGGTTTTGCTCTCACCATTTACGCCAATGAATTATTCGTAGCAGAGACCGGGATCAAAAAAAAGCTGGAAAATTATCTGGCCGCGCTGGGTCAGGTTACCTATGAGTCCTGCCTCAAGGCCAGCAAGTTTGCCGTTGAGCTGATCGAAGAGGCGGCGATTCCTCCCGTCATTACAGACGAGGCCTTGAAAAATTATGACCGGCTGTGTGAAATGTCCGGCATTGACAAGGTCCCGGTCGCCGTCCGTTCCAGCGGGGCGGTGTCCATGCCGGGGCAGATGGAAACCTTCCTCAATATCCGGGGTCATGAAGATCTGGTCAAATATATAAAGAAAACCTGGGCAAGCGCATATTATGTAGAGGCAATAACCTACCGAATGAATAAGGGAATGGGCTTCCTGATGAATATTGGGGTGGGAGTGCCCAAGATGGTTAATTCGCGGGTTTCCGGAGTTATTTTTACTCTGAATCCCCTCAATGGGGACAGATCCAAAATCTCTCTGGATGTCAGTTATGGCTTGGGAGAAGCAATAGTGAGCGGGACGGTTACTCCCGACAACTATTTGATGGACAAGATAACGTTGAGCGTTATTAAATCTACTTGCGGAAGCAAGGAGGTTATGTGCGTATATGAAGAAAACAGAAGCAATATCAAGACGGTCCCTGTGCCGGACGATATGCGTCAGAAATTTTCGATTACCCATGAAGAGTTAATGGAACTCTGTCGTACCGCCAAGGCGATCGATAAATACTACGGCAAGTCCTACGATATTGAATTTGCAATAGATGCAGACCTGTCCTTCCCTGAAAATGTGATTGTCCTGCAAGTGAGACCGGAATCCGTTTGGTCGAAAAGAAAAATGGAGGCCAAGACAGAGAAAAAGAAAGATGCGATGGACAGGATTATCAGCCAGTTGGTTACAGGCGTCAGGATCAAATAGTTTGCAGATATAAAAAGGCGGGACAATTCGGGGGAATAAACATTCTTCATTTGGAGAGGCAATGGGAGAGGATAGGACAATTGCAGTAATCGGTACGTTTGATTCGAAGGCGGAAGAACATCTGTTTTTAAGAGATGCCATTCAGGAGCGGGGCTTTAAAACAGTGATGGTTCACCTGGGGACAAAAGGTCCTTCCCCCTTTAAGGCCGACCTTGACCTGTATGCGGAAGTCATCGCCTCGAATCCGCAAAAAGATTTAGGCAGGGATGGGGCGATCGAACTGGTTATTGAAAATGCAGGAAAACTAATCAGGGATTTTTATTCGCAGGGGTGCATTCACGGCTTGATATCGGCCGGTGGAGGGACGGGAACTTATATCAGCACTGCCTTGATGCGCCTGCTCCCCCTGGGTGTTCCCAAGGTTATGGTTTCTACCGTGGCGTCTCGCGATATGTCGAGAACTGTCGGAACCAGAGATATTACGATGATTCACAGTGTGGTGGATATTCTGGGAGTGAACAGCATTTCGGGCCGGGTGCTGGATATGGCGGCAGGCGCCGTCTGCGGGATGGCCGCAAGACAGTGGGATCATGCTTGCGAAAAGCCGCGGATTGCCATGTCCTTTTTTGGATTTGTCACGCGTGCTGCCGAGAATATCCGGGGTTATTTGGAGGCTCAGGGGTATGAGGTGGTGCCGTTTCATGCCAATGGCACAGGTGGAACGGCCATGGAAGAGCTGGCCGCCGAGGGTTATTTTTCCGGGATTCTGGATCTCGCCACGCACGAACTCGCCGATGAACTTATGGGAGGATACTGCAAAGGGATCAAACCAAACCGCCTGACATCCGACAAGGGGAAAAACGTTCCGCGTTTGGTGATTCCCGGTGGGCTGGATTGTGCGGTATTCGAGTTTACGCGAGATTCCATCCCCGCTGAATTTGCGGACCGAAAGTTGTTTTTTTATGATTTTCGTTCCGCAATCCGGCTGAACTATCAGGAGACCGGGGCTATAGCCGCTCAATTGATCGATAAACTCAATGCAGGCACGGCACCGGTCAAGGTGTTTATCCCCAGCCTGGGTTGGTCCGAGGCGGACGGCGAAACTTGCCCCTTGTGGGATCCCGAGGTCAGTCGCTCCTTTGTCGACGCAATCAGGCGAGGGTTACGTTCCGATATCAGCGTTCTTGAGTCTGACAGCCATATCAACGATCCCCTTTTTGGCGGGCAGGCGGCGGAAATAATGCACGGCATGGTTCAGCAGTCCGCCGCTAAGGCCTGTGCGTCGGATAATACCTCTGCTGTACGCGGAGCCTGCTGATAATGTCGGTGATATCGGCTGAAGCGGCATTCGCGGGGGTCATGTCCACCAGCATGTCGATGAAAGCCCGGGCAGCCATGGAAAGGGGTTGACTCCGGAGGTGGGCAATGCAGACATTCATCCAAAGTCTGATATCCTCCATAGGGACTGTAACAATCTGTTGATTTTCAAGTTCCGCAGTGAACAGCGGTTTTACCAGGAAAGCAATCCCTTCGCCTCTTTTAACCATCTCGATTATCAGTCCGTCATTGCTTGTCTCCATAAGAATATTGGGAATAAATTGATACTCAGCAAAGAACCTGTCGAGCACGCGCCGCGTCCCGGAGCCGCTATGCTTCATTATTATCGGTTCCTGTCGGATGTCGTTCAGAATGATCGACTCCTTCTTTGCCAGGCGGTGGTCGGGGGCCATGATCAGCATGATCTCTTCGCAGGAAAAAGGGATAAATGTCAGATCGGTCCGGTCTTCGGGCGTGGCAATCAACCCCACTTCGATCTGAAGATCGAGCAGATTCTGGACAAGATCGGTTGAATTTCCCTCATTTACATCGATCTTGACAAGGGGGTGAAGCAAATGAAAGGCATGAATGAGAAAGGGCATTATATATAGGGTATAGGCCTTTGTCGCCCCCACCCGCAGAACGCCCCTCTTTAGTTGCCGCATATCCTGAATGGCATTGTCAATTTCCTTTTCATATTCAAAAACCCTGATGGCATGCGCGTAAAGAGTTTGTCCCTCATCCGTCAGGCAAAGTCCCCGGCCTTTTCTCTTGAATAATTTTATATTGCAGTAGTCTTCGAGGGATTTTATCTGAGCAGTCACCGCCGGTTGAGTGATAAAAAGCTCTCTGGACGCAAGGGTAAAACTCAAGGTTCTGGCGGCGTGATAAAATATTCGGAACTGATTAAAATTCAGCATAACGGATCAGCCCTCTTTCATGCAACAATCAACCTCCTGATAATGCGATGATTATCAAGGGGCTCAGCAAAAGTGCAGGGTCCGACATTTATAGCGACAGGGATGGCTTATGGCTATTCATAATTTGCGCTTATAAATAGCATAAAAAATTTGAAATTGACATTTTTTTTAAAATCAGTCATTTAGCGCCCCAACGGAGGAAAACCGAATAAACGTCGGATACCATAGTCAATGTATGCTCCCCTGTAAAAATTTATTGAAGCCCCTATTGGGAATGTCGTTCCGGTGCCGGAAGTTTTTGTTTAGCATGTTGGCGGATTGAAACCATTTTGAGGAGGTATTGACGGCAATGAAAGACCTGAGAGATTTCATCGCGCTATGCGAAAAAGAGGGGATTTTGAAGCGGGTTGCAGCCGAGGTCGATTGGAATCTCGAGCTTTCGACCATCGCGAAACTGAACGAAGAGAAGAGCGGGCCTGCGCTCCTTTTTGAAAATGTAAAAGGCTACAACACCCCCGTTCTGATGAGCGCCTTGACCACTACCGAGCGTTTGTCCCTGATTATGGGCATGCCTATCGGCTCGACGCTGGTCGATCTGATGCGGAAATGGGTGGAAAAGGGCGGCCAGAAGATACCCCCTCAGTGGGTGGAAAAGGCCCCCTGCAAAGAGAATATTATCAAGGGTGACGACATTGACCTCTTCAAGTTCCCCGTTCCCAAGTTTTATCCGCTGGATGGAGGGCGCTTTTTCGGCACGGCCCACTATATTGTTTCAAAGGACCCGGATACAGGGTGGGTCAATCTCGGAACATACCGGGCCCAGCTTCTCGACAGGAATCATCTGGGCGTCCAGTTTATCAAAGGCAAGCATGCGGACATCATGCTGAAAAAATATGCGGCAATGAAACAGGCGATGCCGGTTGCCTCGATTATCGGAGGCGATCCGCTGCTTTTTCTGATGGGTGCGTCCCGCCTGTCGGCATTCGAATCTGAATATGATTTTGCCGGCGCCTTGCGAGGCACGCCGGTGGAGGTAATCAAGGGGGAAACGGTTGATCTGCCCGTTCCTGCAAATGCCGAGATCGTTGTCGAGGGTGAGGTTGACCCCGAGGCGTTTATGGAAGAAGGTCCTTTCGGCGAATATACCGGCTATTATTCCGGAGTGGGGACGGATCCCCGTAATTTTATCAAAGTCAACTGCATTACCCACCGGAACAATCCCGTTTTTTGGGGGACTACCGTCGGCAAGGCCGTAACCGACACCCACATGACCATGGCGTTGACATACGGCGCGACCCTGTGGCAACAACTTGTTGCCATGAGGATCCCCGGCCTCAAGGCTGTTTACTGCCCACCGGAAGGGTCGGGAAGATTTCTGGCCATAATCTCCGTCAAGCAGATGTACCCCGGACATGTCGATCAGATAGCCACGGCGGCCATTTCCACTGAGATGGGCGCCTATGGTCTCAAGACCGTGATTGTCGTCGATGACGATATCGATCCGTGGGACATCCCGAGAGTTATGTATGCGCTAAGTTTCCGCTTCCAGCCCAACCGTTCGCAGGTCATCAAGCGCGGCCGTTCTACGCCCCTTGACCCCTCGCTTCCCATCGATGCCCGGGAGATCACGGGGCGATTGCTCATTGATGCGACCATCCCGTATGAATGGAAAGAGAAGCCGATTCCGATCGAACTTGATCCTGACGTCCTCAAAAAGGTAAAGGAGCGGTGGGCGGAGTTGGGTCTGGCGTAGTTTATGGCTAAGCATGAACAGATGGCCCCTACCGGGGGAAGAAGCAGTATCTCCCGGACAGGGGCATGATTTTTGATATCCGGCCTCCATTTTTTACCGCGGCCGGATTGTTGGAAGCGGAGGCAGGAAATGACCATCGCAGTAATCGGCATGCTGGATGAAAGAGAAGCGGGACTGGCCCTGATAAAGAAAACCATTGAAAAAAGGGGCCACAGAATCGCGTTGATTGATATCAGCATCGGCACCGGAGCCATTAAATCCGCACTGAAAGCCGACGTCGCCAATGAAGAGCTGGCCCGGCTCGGCGGGACAACGGTTGAGGCAATCGGAGCCATGCTGGCCAATGAGAGGGATAGGGCCACGGCCACGGTTGCCGCTGCTCTTGGGAAAAAACTGACGGAGATGCTGGCGGCGGGCGATCTCCAGGGAGTTATTGCCGTAGGCGGAATGACGGGTACCTTTATTACCCTTTCGGCAATGAAACTGCTGCCGTTCGGACTGCCCAAACTGCTGATCTCCAGTGTTGCGGCCATGCCTGCCTATGCCAAAAAGCTTGCCGAGTTTTTCGGAGTCAGGGACATTACGGTCATGCACAGCGTGGTCGATACGGTAGGTCTCAATCCGCTGGTGCGAAACCTGATGATCAATGGCGCCGGCGCGATCTGCGGCATGGTGGAATCGTATGAGCCCCGTCTGCGGGAAGGAAGGCCGGCGATTGCGATTACCGAATTTGGTTTTGCCGATAAGAGCGCTCATTATGTCCGTGAATTTCTTGAAGATCGTTTCGATATAATCTCCTTTCATGCGACCGGGATGGGAGAAAAGGCGGCCGGAGACCTTGTTGGTCAGGGTTTGTTCGAGGCCTTTATCGATTTAGTGCCGGGCGGGCTCAGTGAATATCTGCTGGGTGGAAACAGGGCGGCCGGGCCGGGTCGGCTGGATGCGGGCTGCTCTCAGGGGAAGCCATACATCCTTTCTCCGTGCGGCTTTGACATGATCAGTTGTGGTCCCATTCAAAGAAGAGATGAGAAAGATCAGCTCTGGGTCTCTCGGAAACTGGCGGAAAGAAAGCTGCTGATTCAGGACGCCATCCGGGTTCAGGCCAGAACAAGCCCGGAAGAAATGAAAATGATCGCCGAAGTTGTTGCGGAGAAGCTCAACGCCTGTCCGAACAGGAAACTCGTAAAATTTGTAATTCCGAAAAGGGGTTTCTCCTCGCTGAGCGTTGAGGGAGGCGCGTTGTTTGATCCCGTATCCGACCAGACATTCATTGATGAGCTGAAAAAGAATCTCTCGCCCCTGATAGAGGTGATTGAGATAGATACCCACATCAATACACCCGAGTTTGCGAGGGCCGTCATTGCCGCACTGGAGCGGGCCTTCCGGGAGATGCAGGCATAATCGGCGCCAATATGGGTAGTTTTGATATTTTAGAGAAGCATGGCTCCCTTGAGGTTTCTGCGCATGTCAGGGCGGTGGGCGAGGATATGCTGGTTGTTCTGACGGGCGGCCGCGCCCATATCGGCGCCGTGGCGATTGCCCAGCCGCGGCCGGGCATCAGCGATCCCAACAGGATAAGCTCGACCAGTTCTGTTTTTACCCGTGTGGGGCATAAGGAAGACGGGATTGCCAAGTCCATGGCGGAAGAGCTTTCCCGGGAGCTCAACCGGGTGACGACGGTCGTCGCCGGAATTCATTGGGACAGCTTGACGCAGGTGGACATCGCCTTGGTAGTCCAGATGTGCGCGGCGATTGGCAAAAGAATTATTGCGGAGGCGGCGAACAGGTGAAGAGGTTAATAGTGGGAATTACCGGTGCGTCCGGGGTGATTTACGGGATAAGGCTTCTGCAGGTTCTAAAAGAGGCGAGGGTTGAAACGCATGCGGTTATTTCCGATGCGGCGAAAAAGAATATACTGATCGAAACGGATTTTGCCGTCGAGGATGTAGAGAGGCTGGCTTATCAGGTTCATGATGAAAGAAACATGGCCGCCTCGATCTCCAGCGGTTCCTTTAAGACAGACGGTATGGTTGTCGTTCCCTGCACCATCAAGACGCTGTCCGGCATCGCCAATTCCTTCAGCGATAACCTGGTAATCCGCGCCGCCGACGTAATTTTGAAGGAACGCCGTAAACTGGTGCTGGTCGTCCGGGAAACACCGCTCCACAAGGGGCACCTCGAACTGATGGCCAGGGTTGCGGACTTGGGAGGAATCCTTTTGCCCCCAATTCCGGCTTTCTACCACCTGCCGCAGACCATAGACGATTTAATCAATCACACGCTGGGAAAGATTCTCGACATCTTCGAAATCGATAACGCCCTCTTTGCGAGATGGCCGGGGCGCGACGAATAAAGGGAGCGGAACTGCGAATTAACCTGGCGCGGCTGTTAGCGCTCCGGTTGAATGATGTGTTGGCCGGTCAGTAAATGCATGCATCCAATATTGAAAGCACCTGAGACAGCAGCTCATCGTTACTGTGTTCAATGCATTTTGCACCGCGAGCACGGAAATCGACCGATTTGACCTGTTCAACCATTATAAAACCCGTAAGCTTACTGTCCTTTGGGATTTGTATATGAAAGGGGAAGCCGCGCTCCGTGCTGGTGATTGGGCAGACAATAGCCAATCCAGTGCTTTTATTAAACAAGTCTTTGCTAACCACAAAAGCGGGACGGCGGCCTTTTTGTTCATGACCGGATTGTGGATCAAAAGTGAGCGCAATGAGGTCTCCTTGTTTCGGGATATAAGTTGCCACCTACCAGATCTCCTTACCGGTTGATTCACCCCATTCAATCTCACCGGGCTGGTAGTCTTTAGGAATACGTGCCACGAGATCCTTCAGGCAGTAGCAGCCGCGTATTTTTTTGGCTGGGGCTACAAGCATAATGCCTTCTTTTACACTGATATCAACTTCATCGCCGACATCAAGCTGTGCCTCCGAGAGCAGATTTTTGGAAATACGAAGCCCCTGACTATTCCCCCATTTTTGAATTTTTGCAAGCATCGCGCACCTCCCTATGTATAGCCTATGTATAGCCAATTGGGATGCGATTTTCAAGGACAATTTTTCAGCCAAAGGTTTCGCACAACCGGCTGGCAATGGAGCGCAGAGGAATTGCCAGCCGGTATGGTTCATTCTTCCCGCTGCCTTTGCAGTTTCCGCCACCGGCTGTAAGAGGCCATGCGGGAGAGGGCCTTGACCGCCCGCTCCGGCGTGAGAAAAGAAACGGCCTTGTAGGGACTGCCCTCGACATCGTTTACGGTGTGGATGTTTTCTTCCTGCATCAGCGGCACTCCGATGATCGGTTTTCCTGTCTTTTCCATGAGGTGGGCTGTGTGGGCCAGAAATTTTTTTTCAAATTCTTCCAGCATTGGGGGAATTGTGGAAAGAAAATCTTGATCCGCCTCCGGATCGAAGATGCGGACGTCCTCGATCATCTTTCGCAATGAAGAAAGCCTTCCGGAGATTCCCAGGTGCAGCACCGCGTCGCAGCCGTCCCATTGGGATAATTGCTCCAGTACGAACAGCGGGATATTCGGGTCAAACTCTCCGACCAGATCAACCGGGTTGGAATGGCTCCAGTAGGGCGGGAGCACCTTGTTGATGTTCTCGATGAGTGCCGGCGACAGATAGGGGATGATCAGCCCGTTTTCCGCACAGAGATCGGTTGTGACAACACCCCAGCCGCCCCCCAGCGTCATGATTGCAACGCGGTTGCCGCGGGGAAGTGGCAGCGAGGAGAAGGCCGCGGACGCATCGAGCATTTCGATTGGTTGTTCCGCGATGACAATTCCCGCCTGACGGGCCGCCGCATTGAATACCTTTGCGTCGGAGGCGAGGGCGCCGGTGTGACTGACTGCGGCGTGATGTCCGGCCTCCGTTCTTCCCCCCTTCAGCATTACGACGGGCTTGAGCAAACCGACCCGCCTCGCTGATTCAAAGAACCGTCGGCCATTTTTAATGCTTTCCAGATAAATTACGACTGTTTGCGTCAACTCATCAACCTCGAAAGCCTCCATGTAATCCTCGATCGTGATCATTGCCTCGTTACCCGAGCCGCCGAACGCGCGAATGCCTACCCCTTCGCGTTCCGCAAATTCCAGAAGCTGGACGCCGAGATTCCCCGACTGCGATATCAGCGTTGTCGTCCCGGGTTTCGGGTGCACATTGGCCCCTCCGCAGCACAGGAGATTATTGTGCGGATTGCAGAGACCCATGGTGTTCGGCCCGATGATCATTATTTCGGCGGCACGGGCTTTTCGCACCAGCTCTTCCTGCAGCCGGCGGCCCTCCTCTCCGGTTTCCGCAAAACCGGAGGTGATCAGCAGCATACTCTTTATTCCTTTAGCCTTTAATTGTGGGATTAGCTCGATAACCTTGTCTTCCGGTATGGTGACCACGGCGAGATCGACGGAGTCGGGAATTTCCTCTACCGATTTGAAGGCCGTTCTGCCGGCGATTGTTCCGCCTCGGGGATTGACAGGGTAAACTTCGCCGGTGAATCCGCCTGCGATAATGCTGCACATCATTCGGTAGCCCCATTTGGTGAAGGTGTTGGATGCCCCGATTACCGCGAGCGAGCGCGGATAGAAAAACTTGCCTATGGAGGGCGCAGGAACGGCGGGAAGATACTCCCGGGGGGCCGGTTGCTCACCGATAACAATCAATGCGTCAACGGCTGTTGCCAGGCCGTCGGGAGAAACCAGCAGGGGATTGATATCGATTTCCGTAATTTCAGGCAGTTCCATCCCTATGCGGGACAATCCCAGCAGGGCGCTGACGATCCGTTTTTGCTCTACCGCCTGTTCGCCGCGGAATGCCTCCAGGAGCTTGTGGGAACGTATTTCGCTTATCATCTGTTCCGCATCGTTTCCGGTCAGCGGAGCGACGCGGAAGACGGCGTCATTGAGGGCCTCGGCGAATACGCCGCCCAGCCCGAACATGACGATCGGCCCGAACTGAGGATCATGGAAAAGGCCGGCGACAAATTCCCTGCGGCCGGAAAGCATAGGCTGGATCAGGTATCCTTCCAGGTCGGCGCCGGCAGCGGTGGCCGCTGCCTTTGCCGCTTTTTCCACTTCAGCTTCACTGTTCAGATTAAGAAAAACGAGGCCGCGTTCGGTCTTGTGGGCAAGTTTTGTTCCCAGACCTTTCAAAACAACGGGGAAGCCTGTGCTTTTTGCCTTTTGGATTGCTTCCTCCTGTGAAACGGCGATGAGTTCCTCGACCACGGGTATTCCGAATTGCCGAAGAACCTCTTTTGATTCAGCCTCGGTCAAAGCTCCGCGTCCCCCCGCCTTAGCTTTTCTGATCAGCTCCAATGCCTGCATTTTGTGTCTCCCGTCGATAAATATTGTAATTTATTTAATAATTACAGCTTGATTGCAATCGGTTGCCCTGATTGTTGTTAGCCTATATCATAAACGGCAGGCGAATCCAAACAACATTGACTCCTCAGAAATACGTTCTGCCCAGGGCTTCTTGACGTCTCTATTTTTTTATGCAATTAACCCGCATCCGGTGGCTGCGCCATTCGAACGGTCATGATGGATGGCTTGAGCGGTTGATGAGTTTGCTGCAGCAAATAATTGAATGGGGGATTGAGATGATTGAAGAGGAACTCTGGCAGGAATTGGAAAACGTGCCCCCCCGCGAGGTGGCCGTTCGCGCCATTGCTGAATATGATGAGGATAACGGAACGTTTGCAATCAATGTTTTGAACAAACGGTATCTCGTTGACGTCAGAAAGAGGTCTATTGTCGAGCCTGAAAATACTAAAAAATCTGGTCTTCTGGACGAAATTCTGCTGCACCACCTGTCCCACGCAACGGACGTTCCGCTAAGCAATAATCTGATTTCCCCAACTCAGTTGACCGATGGCAGTTTCTTCTTCAGGGGAGGGCATGAATTGCCCTTGCCGAAGATCGCCGCTAAATTTGGCTCTGATCCCAATAAATTTATAGAGAAGGGTCTGCAACTGGGCGGCGAAAAGATGGATTTTGGCGACGCGGCCGTAAGGCTGAAGCTCTTTCCCCGGGTTCCGGTCATCTTTGCCCTCTGGAAAAAGGATGAGGAATTCGACAGCGAGGTCCGCGTTATTCTCGACGGCAGCATCGAACAGCAGATGAGTCTTTATGGGGTATTTCTGGCGCTTCTCTACTGTATCGGGAAAATGCTTGCCGATAAAGCCTGAAGGCGGCTATACCCTCTTTTGCGGCAGCAATAGGTAATTTCATTTTTGATCCAGAGTCTCCCGTATCTTGGCGGACAGGCTTTTCAGGGAGAATGGTTTATGAATGAAATTGACTCCCTCCTCCAGGAATCCGTGATGGGCGATCACGTCGGCTGTGTATCCCGACATGAACAGGCGTTTGATGTTCGGATAGAGGGCAAGCAGGCTTTTGGCCAGAGCTCGCCCATTCATTTCCGGCATGACCACGTCAGTCAAAAGCAGGTGAATTTCGCCGACGTGTTCCCTTGCCATACTGATGGCTTCACCCGGCGTACGGGCTGCCAGAACGTGGTATCCTTGCATATTGAGCATCATTGCGGTTAGTTCCAGAACGTCCTGTTCGTCTTCCGCGAGTAGTATCGTCTCATGGCCGCGCATGCCGGGACCGGTCGTTCCCTCGCTCCGCTCCATTTCAGTCTTGGCGATCTGTCGTGGCAGGTAGATCTTGACGGAAGTTCCCCGGCCGGCTTCGCTCTCTATGTTGATAAACCCGCTGTTCTGCTTGACTATTCCGTAAACCGTGGCCAGCCCCAGTCCGGTTCCTTTCCCGACCGCTTTGGTGGTAAAGAACGGCTCAAAGAGATGCGACATAGTTTCCCTGTCCATACCGCAACCGTCATCTTTTACGGTGAGCGAGACGTATTGTCCGGGAACAAAGCCTGTGTGAGCGGCGCAGTAGATATCATCCAGCGTGTGGCTTCCCGTTTCGATCGTGACTTTGCCAACTCCGGTGATTGCGTCGCGGGCATTGACGCACAAGTTTGCGAGGATCTGATCCATCTGCGAGGGGTCGATCGAGATATTCCAGAGGTTCGAGTCCGGTAGCCATTCCAGGGAAATGTTTTCGCCGATCAGCCGGTGCAGCATGCTGAGCATCCGGTCAACGGTTTCATTGAGGTTGAGCGTCTTAGGGGAAATTGTCTGCTTACGGGCAAAGGCCAGAAGCTGCTTTGTCAGTTCCGATGAACGCTCTGCCGCTCTGCGGATTGCCTCGAGATTGGAGCAAAGCGGATGGCCCGCGTCGGTTTTGCTCATGGCTATTTCTACATGTCCGAGAATTACTCCCAGCATGTTGTTGAAGTCATGCGCCACGCCGCCCGCCAGACGGCCCACGGATTCCATCTTCTGAAATTGCCGAAGTTGTTCCTGAAGTTTTTTCCTCTCTGCTTCCGCATGTAGATGGTCGGTTATATCCTGGGCGTATATCGCAACCCGTAAAACGTCGCCATTCCCATCGCAGATTGGATGAATTACGTAATTGTTCCACCTCCCGTTCCGCTCGTCCTGCCCTGAAACAGGCCGGCCAGTCCGGAACGCCGTTTCTACCGCAGCCCGTCTGCTTTCGGCAACATTTGCGGGAAAGAAATCAAAGATGCGCTTGCCGATAAGTTCTTCGCGTTTACTCTCGAATAGGGCGGCATGGGCGTTGTTATTGTCCAGGATGATCCCCTGGCGGTCAAGCATGACGATGGCAGAGCCTGACACATCCATTATTGTGCGTGCGTTTTCCTCGCTTTTCCGCAGCGTTTCCTCCATCCGCTTGCGCTCGGTAATGTCTCGACAGATATGAACGATGCCATAGGGGGCGCCGTCTTGGTCGCGCAGAACATCCCCGTTTGCTTCAATTGGCAGTCTCCGGCCATCCTTCATGATCAGTTGATACTCCTGCGGTCCCAGCCTTCGTTCAAACATCAGCGCCGTATTGTTAAGGACCCTTTCGATGTCCTCAGCGGCGATAAAGGAAAGCATGTTCTTACCTATGAGGTCGGTGTCCGCATAGCCGCCTATCCGCAGCCCGAAGTCGTTGACAAAGAGGATCTGTCCGTTGAGATCCAGGCGCACAATTATGTCCGGTACAGTGGCAAGCAGTTTTTCCGCGAGTTCCTCACTCTCCTGCATTCTTTTTTTTGTTTCAAGCTGCTTGAGTTTCTCCAGCCCGAATGAGGAAATTACCTCGATCAATCCCTTAACGAAAAACAGATAGCTTTGCAGTTGTTCGTTATTCCAGATTGGGACCTTTTTTACCGCTTCAATGTACTCCTCTTCGACAAATCCGTATTTTTTTGCCTGCATTCTGAAAAAATTCAAATCGGGCGGCTCCAGAAAAAACTGGCCGGTGAAAAAGTTCCCGTAATGAACGCCGTTTATTATAATCGGCGCGGCATTGTCGATAAGCCCGTGCGGACATCGATAACTCACCGCTGGATTCGCCTCGGAAAGATGATCGGCAATGTACTGATCGCTCTTTATGCACTCCTTTTTGCATTCGCTGTTTTGCCTGTGGAATTTGGCACATACATCCTGCCAGGCTGTAGCCGTGAGAATGTTGCCTTCGTTGTCTATGATGGACGAGGGAAACGAGTAGAGCTCATTTAAACGATCCTGAAGCACTTGAAACTGCTCGATGTCGATAAAATCCTGAAGTTTTAGTGCCATGAATAATTAACCCCCTATTTTTCAGAAAGCCGATACTCGCCTATGACTGCAGGGGTGGCGGGGCATACTTTTCCCGTTGTTCCAGACGTCCTGGAAATAGCATAATTATCAAAAATTAACATCATCCAAATGATGGTGGCCAGGGTAATTTTGTTCTCGCTGAAAAAGGCGGGAAATGGCCTCCTGCCAAATTTCGCCGTTAATAGAAAATCCACGACTTGCGCAGAGAACAAATTCACTGTGGGATGGTCCAGCGATTGCGAACAGCGTCTCCGCAGAGCCGTCCGAGGGTCTTCCCTAACTCACTCGAAAATTTCGCCGAAGCTGTATCTCTTTCCAGGGGAAAAACGTTCTTGACAAATGGGAGTATCTTAGTCATCCTCTTGGCTCCGGCAAACAGGATTGCCGGAAAATCTGAAGTGACAGGGGGATAATGTGTTTCCAGCCAGTATGGAATCTTGGTTATTGATCTCCGCTGCCTGCCTTGCCGGATTCCTGATTGGCCAGTGGATAAAGGGGCAAACGAAGAGGGCCGCAAAAAAGGATGAATATCTCGATGGCTTAAAAAAGATGGTGCTGGCAGAGACGCGCAGTCAGACAAAAAAGGGGAAAAAGAAAAACAGCGGAATCAATAAGCGAAACGGTCGATAAACGCGCGACGGTGCGGAAAGGAGGGGTGAAACATGCCTACAATTGTTGTCGAGGCAGATGAGGGAAGAAGCGTTGAGCAGAAGAGGGGGCTTGTCAGGGATATCACCGAAGCCGTATGTAAGAATTTCCGGGTTGACCCTCAAGCCGTTACTGTTTTGATTCACGAGGGGAAAAAAGAAAACCGCGGACAGGCCGGGCAATTGGCCAGCGATTTGTAGTTGCGAACTGAGGTAATCCATTGATGAGGTGGAAGAAAAAACAGTTTTCTTCCATAGGTGTCGGGGTTTGGGCAGTTTGGGATGAGGGTTGGAGGAAAGGATAGGTATGCCACTTTTTTACGTTGATCAGGAGAAATGTCTGCGGGATGGACTCTGTGTTGCCGAATGCCCGGCAAAAATTATCGAAGTAATCGGGAAAGACGGTTTTCCTGCTCCTGTTGCCGGGGCAGAACAATTTTGCATCGACTGCGGCCATTGCGTTGCCGTCTGTCCTCCGGGGGCACTGACGCTCCAGACAATGTCGCCGCAAGATTGTCTCCCCATACGAGGGGAACTTCTTCTTACTCCTGAGGAGTGCGAGCATTTTCTGCGGTCGCGCCGGTCGATTCGCAATTACAAGGACAAAAGGGCGCCCCGCGAGCTCTTGCAGAAGTTGATCGAAACCGCGCGCTATGCGCCTACGGCTCACAACAGCCAGCCTGTGCACTGGCAGGTCATTGAGGATCCGGCAGAGGGAAGGCGTCTGGGCGGTCTGGTGGCAGAATGGATGCGCTCCCTGCTTGCCCAGAATGCCGAATTTGCCATTTCCCTGCACATGGACAAGGTTGTGGCTGCCTGGGACAAGGGGATCGACCGTATTCTGAGGGGCGCTCCGCATCTGGCCGTGGCGCACGGATTATCGACCCTGTCCGCCTCCCAGTCATCCTGCATCACTGCCCTGGCCTATCTGGAGCTGGCCGCGCCTTCTTTCGGTTTGGGATCCTGCTGGGCCGGCTATTTCACCGCCGCGGCCACCTTTTACCCACCGCTGCAGGAAGCCCTGGCCCTGCCGAAGAATCATTTGACTTACGGGGCGGTAATGATCGGGTATCCGCAGTACCGCTATCAGCGAATGCCCCCTCGCCGCAAACCGGAAATATCCTGGCGATAATTCGAGGCGAACCCAAAACGCGGCAGATCCTCCTCCCCTCGCGAATCTCCGGCATAAGAAGGGCATGCCGGAATTGGAATCAGCAGATACTGAAGGGGAGCGTAGGGCTTTGGATAAAAAAGGGGCTAACCATTCCGGTAAGCCCCTTTTTCTTATGGTGCGCCCAGTAGGATTCGAACCTACGACATCCAGATTCGTAGTCTGGCGCTCTATCCAGCTGAGCCATGGGCGCATTTTTACAGTGGATAATCAGTAGCAAGATTTCCAAACTCAATCTTCGGGTTGGGATTCTACTCATTTTGCGGAATATGTCAACAGTATTATCCGAGGCGGTCAAAATTGCCATTGACAAGGTGTTTTTTTTTCGTTATTGATTCCATCAAACGATTGAATCAATAATTGGAAACAGGCGATGAATACCCCACTCGACAAGGCCCGCAAGGATCCCGAATCGATGAAGGCCCGGATACTGGCAGTTGCCAGACGGCTTTTCGGTGAGTATGGATTTCACGGTACAACAACCAGAATGATCGCCCAGGAGGTGGGAATTGACATCTCTACGCTTCACTACCACTGGGGTGGGAAAAAAGACCTCTATGAATCGGTAGTTATCGATATCAATAAGGATTTGCGGCATAAACTTCTGGAGGTCGAAAATATTATCCATGGCCGCCCCCTTGCCGAACGGCTCGACATCTCAATCGACATGATGACTGACTACCTTTTTTCACAGCCCAGTGTCTCCAACCTGATCCTTTTTCATTATTTCACCAAAAATCGCTATGAAGGGAATCTGGATTTCAGCGTTCCCGAGTTTACCGCCGACATCGCCTTTTCCATGGGGCTTTCCGCGGACCGAAAAAATGTCGCCCCGGAAACCATGTTGAAGGTGATCGCGGTCATGAATTCGATCCATAATTTTATTTCGGGTGAGGGCTTTTTCCGGCCGATGCTGAATATTGAGCGGGAAAGTTACATCGATATGGTGAAAGATACATTAAAATTCATGCACATTCCCGCGTTTACGACCGTTAAAAGCAGTTAGCTTAGCCCCGGCTAAGCCGCTGTCCGTGAAAATCAGGTCTCATCATTACAACCACTATCCCAAGGAGGAATTTTATGGCGCTGGATATGGAGGCAATCGGCAAAAAGATCGGCCCGCATAAAAAGGACTATGACTGGAGAGACGTCATCCTCTATGCGATGGGGGTCGGTGCCGGGTTTGACGAACTCGACTATACCTACGAAAAGAACCTGAAGGTGATTCCCAGCTTCTCCATCGCGGCCATCTTCAATTTCCTCGGGGAAGTAGGCATCTCTTCCAACATGAATCTTGCCGGCCTCCTGCACGGCGAACAGGATCTGATCTTCCACAATCCGATCCCCGTTTCGGGAACGCTGAGCACCGAAGGGCAGATTACCCATTACTACGACAAGGGTCCCAAAGGCGCCCTCGTTGTCGCCGAGAGCGATACCTGGCACTCCAACGGCAAGAAGCTGTTCACTAATATAATCACGCTTTTTGCCAGGCTGGATGGCGGATTCGGCGGAGCTGACGCCCCCGGGAGCGCCGTCGAATTTCCCGAACGCGCCGCCGATTTCGCCGTTGATGCGGCCCCTTCCGTCAATCAGCCGCTCTTGTACCGACTCTCCGGGGATGTCTTCCCCCTGCATGCCGATCCGGAATTTGCCCGGCGAGTCGGGTTCGAAAAACCGATTATGCACGGTCTTTGCACCCACGGCTTTGCCTGCCGGGCGCTAATGGGGGTATTGACGCCCGGAAGGCCTGAATTGGTGCGCCGCTTGGCCTGCCGCTTCTCCGCGCCTCTCTATCCCGGAGACCCTCTCAAGACGCTGATCTGGAAAATGCAGGAGGGCCGGGCCCTCTGGCGGACAGTCAATGCCCGAACAGGGGAGACCGTAATCGACAACGGCATTTTTGAATATGGCGAGCTTCCCCGGGACGAGATCAGGTTCGATGACCGGGTGGCGGTAATTACCGGTGCCGGCGGCGGCCTGGGGCGCGTTTACGCCCTGGAGCTGGCAAGGCGCGGGGCAAAGGTGGTCGTCAATGACTTCGGCGGCGCGAAGGACGGCTCCGGCGATGGTTCAGCCACGCCCGCCCAGCAGGTGGTCGAGGAGATCACCCGTCAGGGAGGCATCGCCATTGCCAACTACGACAACGTCGCCACTCCGGAAGGAGGGGAAAATATAATCAAGACTGCGATTGAAGCCTTTGGCACGGTAGATATTCTGATCAACAACGCCGGAATCCTGCGGGACAGGACCCTGCTGAAAATGGAACCTGAAACCTGGCAGGCGGTTATCGACGTCCATCTGCACGGGGCGTATCACGTAACCAAGCCGGCATTTGCCCTGATGAAGGAAAAGGGCTACGGACGAATCATCATGACAACCTCCGCCGCGGGGCTTTACGGCAACTTCGGCCAGACAAACTACAGCGCCGCGAAGCTCGCCCTCGTCGGCTTCATGAACACGCTGAAACTGGAGGGGGGAAGATACAACATCAAGGTGAACACAGTGGCACCCATCGCCGCCTCGCGGCTCATGGCCGAGGTTATCCCTCAGGACATGCTCGAGAAGATGAAGCCGGAGTTTGTCGCGCCGCTTGTCCTCTTTCTGGTTTCGGAAAAATGTCCCGTCTCAGGCCGGATCTACAATGCCGGCGTCGGCATTTACAACCGTGCTGCCGTTATGACGGGGGCGGGAGCGGTAATTGGTGCCGGGCGGAAAATCCCCTCGCCGGAAGAGATCGCCGCCTCCCTTGGGAAGATCAGCGACCTCAAAGGGGCAAGGGAATTTGAGCATCTGCAGGAATCAGCCGGAGAGTTGCTGGCCAGTTTTGCCCCGCGGCAATAGCAGTTCTCGCTAAAGTGGTTTGGCGGGGCTTTCATCCCCGTGGCCGCAACAAAATATTCAGGAGGAACAAAACATGATTGGAATCACTTCCTACGGCGCGCATATTCCCCGCCTGCGCCTGAACCGCATGTCCGTTTTCCAGGCGATGGGCTGGTTCGCGCCGGCAACGATGATGGTTGCCCAAGGAGAACGCTCCCTTTGCAACCACGATGAAGATTCGCTGACAATGGCCGTTGCGGCCGCCCGGGATTGCCTGATCGGACAAGACAAACAATCCCTGGACGGTCTCTATCTCTGCTCGACTACGCTGCCCTTTGCCGACCGACAGAACTCAGGGATCGCGGCAACGGCGCTGAATCTGCGGGCGGAGATGATAACCGCCGACTTCACTTCTTCGCAGCGGGCCGGGACGACGGGCCTGCTGACCGCCCTCGAAGTAGTGCGGGGGGGCAGCCGCAACAGCATTCTCGTTGCCGCTGCCGACAAAAGGGAGGCAAAGCCTGCCTCTTTCTATGAGATGTGGTTCGGCGACGGCGCGGCGGCGCTTTTGGTCGGCAAGCAGAGGGTGATCGCCGAATTCATGGGTTCTTACACGGTTTCATACGATTTCGTCGACCACTACCGGGGTGCGGGAAAAAACTTTGATTATGTCTGGGAGGAACGCTGGCTCCGCGAGGAAGGCTACTCCAAATTCATCCCCGAGGCGGTAACGGGCCTTTTCAAAAAATTGAACATTACGATGGAGGACGTGCAGAAGCTGGTCATGCCCTGCATCTTCAAGGCGGAGCATCTTGCCCTTGCCCGGAAAATGGGCGCCGCTCCAGGGAAACTCGTCTCGCAGATGCACGAGGTTTGCGGAGAGACGGGAACCGCTCATCCCCTCCTGATGATGATTACCGCCCTCGAGACGGCCCAGCCGGGGGACGGAATTCTTGTCGCCGGCTTCGGCCAGGGGTGCGACGCCCTCTACTTCAAAGTGACGGAGGAAATCAGCAATCTGGTGCCCCGTGCGGGCGTGAGCGGCTCGCTTGCCAACAAAAAAAACACCGACAATTACCTTAAATATCTAAAATTCAGAAACCTGATTCAGCCGGAAATGGGAATCCGCGGGGAGGCCCCGACCCAGACGGCCATGACGACCCTCTGGCGGAATCGCAAGATGGTGACCGGCTTGGTTGGGGGAAAATGCCGGGATTGCGGGACGCCGCAGTACCCGAAGCTCGACATCTGCGTCAATCCCGAGTGCGGTCATGTAAACAGTCAGGACGATTATGAATTCGCCGATCGCCCCGCCCACGTGAAGAGTTTTACCGGCGATCTGCTGGCCGTTTCCGTTGATCCGCCGGCGGTCTATGGGATGGTTCAGTTTGATGACGGCGGCCGCTTCATGGCCGATTTCACCGACTGCGAACCTGCCGATCTCAAGGTAGGGCTGCCCGTCCGGATGGCCTTCCGGCGGAGATTTGTCGATGAGGAAAGGGGTTTTACCGGCTACTTCTGGAAGGCGATTCCGGAGATCGGCGCCGCTGCGGCGCTTCCCGAAATCCGTTTTGACAAAAGAGTGGCAATTGTAACCGGCGCGGGAGGGGGCCTGGGAAGAATATACGCCCTTGAACTGGCCAAACGGGGGGCAAGAGTTGTCGTCAACGACTTCGGCGGCGCCCGGGATGGGGTGGGCGTTGGTTCCGGAAGCCCAGCCGATCTTGTTGTCGAAGAGATCCGCTCGCTTAAAGGCGAGGCGATCGCCAATTACGACAACGTGGCAACGCCGGAGGGCGGCGAGCGTATCGTGAAAATGGCCCTCGAGTACTTTGGGGGCGTTGACATCCTGATCAATAACGCGGGCATAATCCGGGACAAGACCTTTCTCAATATGGAGCCGGAAAACTGGAAGGCCGTGGTCGCCGTCCATCTGAACGGCGCCTACAACGTCACCCGCCCGGCGTTTGCCGCAATGCGCGAGCGCGGTTATGGCCGAATCATCATGACCTCCTCGGCAGCCGGACTGTACGGCAACTTCGGGCAGACAAATTACGGCGCGGCCAAGCTGGGGCTGGTCGGTTTCATGAATACGATAAAAATAGAAGGGGCAAAGTTCAATATCAAAGTCAACACTATCGCCCCGATGGCTGCCTCGCGTCTCACCGAGGATTTGCTGCCGCCGGAGATGGCTAAGCGGCTGCAGCCCGACTACATAGCCGGGATGGTTCTGTACCTCTGCTCGGAGAACTGCAACGAAAGCGGCGAGATCTTCAATGCCGCGGCCGGATTCTACAGCCGGGCCGCAATCATGACGGGGGCAGGGGCGTTCCTCGGAGACGGCGCGGCGCTTCCGACGCCCGAGGATATCCGCGACAACTGGGAGAAGATCAACAGCCTGGAAAATGCGCGGGAGATAACCGACGCGGCCTCGGCCATCACCTCGTTTCTGGCGCCCCCGTCGCCGGAGACGAAAAATGGAGAAAAGACGGCCGGAAGTGCTGATATAAAGGGCGTTTTCGCCAGGATGCCGGAGGCGTTTGACCCAGCGGCGGCGGCCGGGAAGGATGTTGTCTTTCAATTTTTGATCTCCGGCGGAGGCGGGGGAGAATGGCTGGTCGCCGTCAAAGATGGAACCTGCCGTATTGAAGCGGGCAAGGCGGAGAAGCCGACTACGACAATCATCATGGCCGATACGGATTTTATCAAACTGATCAGCGGCGAGCTGGACGGGATGGCGGCCTACACCTCCGGCAAGCTGAAGGTTGAAGGTGATCTGATGAAATCGCAGCTGATCGGCAGGCTCTTTAAATTCAAAAGATAGTGCGTTCGTGCAGGTCATCGAAATTTTCTGCTTTCTCCACCTGCGACGCAGCCGGGGCAGGGCGAGGGGGAAAATGATATTCAAGGAGGTGGAACAATGGCTTCTGGAATAAGAGACAAGGTGGCGATTCTCGGGATGGGGTGCAGTCGTTTCGGAGAGCGCTGGGATGCCGGGGCCGAAGAACTGATGGGTGAGGCCTTCCAGGAGTGTCTCGCCGATGCGGGGATCGAGAAAAACCGGATTCAAGCCGCCTGGTTCGGAACCTGCATGGAAGAGATCGGCATCGGCAAATCGGCAA
>Ga0172373_10003232_pt1 | contig 24074 bp, 2 predicted proteins | sample Lak10m_2_FD_114546 | JGI IMG/M metagenome (GOLD analysis project Ga0172373, IMG submission 114546) | Freshwater microbial communities from Kabuno Bay, South-Kivu, Congo - kab_092012_10m | ecosystem: Environmental > Aquatic > Freshwater > Lake | place: Democratic Republic of the Congo: South-Kivu...
AAGGATGCAGGCTGGCCGCAGCGGCGTCGGTCTGTGCCTTTGTACGAGGCTCTGCAAGGCGTGCATTCGGGTACGTCTTCAGGAATTCAGTGGCATTTTGCATGAGCCTGTAGAACCGCTTCTTATACGTCAGTTGCTCTCCCCCAACCACGGACCGCGCCGCCACCTCGCTGCGACCTGTCACGCTGCCCAGCTGGCTGCGGTACCCGGTGGGGACGCTGACATTCAGCGTTGAGCCGAAGGTTCCGGGGACCTGGCTGGCGACTCCGGTGGGTTCATCCCGGACACCGTTCTCGCGGGTGCTGCTTTGCCAGGCCCATGTGGGATCCCGCAGCACACCGGCACTGGAGCGGCCGTCTGCGATGGTCCACGAGCGGACGCCGTCGCGAAGATAGTCCAGACTCCACCGCGCCGGACTGCCGTCGGCGTCCTTAATCAACTGTCGGTAGGTACTTTGGTTGGGGTCCGGCAACGGTTCGTCCACGTCGCCCATTTTGTCCACCATGGCCGAGCGATCCTGGACGTAATTGATCACCGCCTGATCGCGGTAGGTCCCGACCTTTTCGGTAGTGACCTGCGGAGTGCCCTGGCTGACGACCTGCAGCACATCCGCGGCTGCGCTCTTGGGCATGCGGATGTATTTGTCGTTCAGCCCGTCCACCTGAATAAACTCGATCACATTTGAAGCACCGACCCAGTCCGGAATCCATGGCTGCTGGCTGGGTACGCCATCGATCGTCAGGTGCTTGAGCGCGTTGTCAAAGCGGAAGTTGAACAGCGGCAGATATCCGAGGGTACTGAGTACGGCCTGTCGCTGCGCATCGGATAACTGGGAGAACAACCGATAATTGGCACTGCGGTAATCGGAGGTGACAGGGGCAGCACCAAAGCTGGCCCAGTTGATCACCGGCACGCCCGCCGTACGGGCATGCGGAAAATCGGTACTGTTATAATAGTCCAGCCCTTCAATGAAATACTCGCGGATTTTCGCGTTCGCTGCGGCCCGCGGATTGTAGTAAGCATCCTGCGTCAGCTGGATGTCCATCGTGTAGTGCACCTTGCCGATGCGGAACTCTTCCATGCCCACCTGGCGCGTCACAGTGCTGGGAACAATTCGCACCTCGGGTACCAGAATGGTACCGGTGGCGACCTGAGTGTACCCGGTGACAACATAGACCGTTTGCGGCACGATGGAAACTCGCGGACGACTGCGTGTTGTCAGACCGGCAGCACTGGCGGAGGACTGGACCGTGACGTTGCCTCCGGTCGTGACCTGCAGGCGGCCACTGGCCTGCAGCGCGGCGGCACCGGAAATAACGACATCGGCGTTGGACAGTTCGCTTCGCGTCGGTGTGGCGTTTTCCAGCTGTGACAGGCTGGACGCGGGATTGACACCTGCGTGAATGTCAAGATTGCCGCCGGCAGTGATCGCACCGGTGAGCTGTACGCCAGCGACTGCGCTGACGAGGACACGACCGGCAAGACTTTGGATGATGCCGTCCACCACCGCGCTGCCGCCATGCAGATGGACGAGCCCGGCGGTTTGGATGGTGCCGGCAGGGAACAGGCTGCCGTCGGATCCGGCGGCTTCGACAAACACGAGGTCAGCAGCAGTCAGGCGTACGGTGGCGTCGGGGGCGGACGTTCTGAGTCGTCCGCCGGTGAGCACGTTGACGGCTGTGCCGGTGAGTGTCAGGCTGCCGGCGGCTTCAAGGCGTCCTTCGACAGAGATGCTGCCGGCAGCGGAACTGACGCTGATGCGGGTGGTGTCCGCCACGAATGCGCCTGCGGCAGTCTGGCCGCTGCCGACATGACCCTGCAGCAGAATGCCGTCGGTGGCCTGCAGCGTAATGCTGCCGCCGAACCCTGTGCGAATTTCGCCGCCGGAAAGTCGCGTGGTGCCGGTGCTGTCCAGCTCGATGGGCAGGATTACGATCCCGGTTGCGGAACCGTGTTGTCCGCCGGTGATCTGCAGCTGGTCAGCCGCCGTGATCAGGCCACCGATGAGCACCTGTCCGTCGGTCTGCAGGGTCACGTCGGAACCGGCGTCGAGAGACTGCACAGAGCCGAACAGCTGGAGTCCTGCGTCAGCGGTCAGCTGGAGTTCCGAGGGGATGCTGGCAGTGCGCGCACCCCCGGCAGTGGCATCGACTTCCAGCGTACTGAGCGGGCTTTGTGAGATGGTGCCGCCGGCCGTGAGGCGAATGGCGTTCACCGCTCGAAGGGTACCGCCGCGCGCAACGGACTGGCCGGCTTCGTCCACTCCGACTCCGCCGAAGGTCAGGTTACCGGTGACCGTGAGTACAGCTTCGCCCGGAGCCATCCACACGGGCAGGCCGGCGTCGTCAAGATCGGCACCGGCCAGAATGGAGCCCGCGATGACGGCGGAGTCGGCGGCAATCTGCATGGCGACTCCGGCTTCCGGTGAATAAATCACGGTCCCGGGATTCACCGTGAGTGCTCCGCCGGCCAGAATCTGCAGTTGCGAAGCGCTGATGACGGCGCCCTGTTGAATTGGACCGTCGGGGCCGTCTGCTGTGCGACTGAAAGTGATGGCGTCGACGGCTTCGAATCGCAGTTTTTGGGTTGGACCACGAACGATCAGCCGCTGTTCGTAGATGTCAATAGTGGTGGCTTTCACCAGCATGGAACCGGCGAGGGCCAGGTCGCCGTGGATGGTTGCGTTGCCGCCGATATCGATGCGGATTTCAAAGTCAGCGGTTGCGGCTGTCGCACGGGTGCTGGCGACCACACCGGCGATTTCCACATTGTGTCCGACGAAGTTCAGCTGTGTGCCGGTTTCGATGCGACCGGATTCGCGAGCCACCAGCAGATTGCCGGAGGTGGAGGCCAGTTCGATCAGGCTGAGATCGCCGCTGCCGGGGCCGATGGTGCTGTTGATGATCACATCGTTGACGCCGCGAATGTGAATTTCACCGCCATGGACGGATCGCAGTTTGCTGGTGCCGTAAGTGCGAATGCTCTCGGTGCCGGGCACCACGGTGGTGCCGGCGGAAATGTTCAGGTTGCGGCCGGCCGTCAGACTGCCGCGCAGATCAATGGACTGATCGGCGGTGACGACGACATCGGACTGGGGGCCGCCGGCGATGACACTGCCGTAGAGTACGGTGCGGGCACCGGGGCTGAGTGTGATCGAGCCGCTGACCGTTTCCAGGAGCCCGGTGGCTTCCAGTTCCACGTACACGGCGTCCGCGGGAGCGTTGGAGAGCGGTGCACCGCTGTAGAGTTCGATGGCGGAATGGGCCAGTACTTTGCCGGCGATGTACAGTTTTCCGTTGGGGCCGGCGGGGATGCCAAGGCGAACAATCGAGCCGGGCTTGTCGGCCAGCACTGTCCGGGGCAGCGTGGACTGTTGGGGACCGGAAGTCAGCTGAGACCAGCCCAGCCGATCTGCTCCGACACTGTCGCTGCGGAGCTCATGCTTCCAGGGGCCGGCCAGCATCAGACGCGATTCAGAGATCACGACGTTCAGTTCGGCTGTGCTGGAATCGAACTGCCATGGTTCGTCGACGGGGTGGTTCGGGTTATCAGAACGGACGACGGTCCATGTGGCGGCGTTGAGGGCCTGCTGCAGATCGGCAGCGAGATCCTGAATGGATGTGTTCCCGGTCGTGACGTTTGCGGGCAGGGTGACGCGGGCGGTGACGTCGAAGTCGATGCGGCTGAGCCACAGGCTGAGGACCACATCGGCAGAAATTTGTCCGCTGGCACGCTGAATGAAGGAATCCGCGCGGAGCTGCTGGGTCCATTCGGGTGCCAGAATGGAGATGCGTCCTGGGCCACTGAGATTGATCTGACTGTCCGGGCGCCAGGTGGTCAGCTGCGTGGAACCGTAGAGGACGATCCCGTTACCGGAATATGGCACGCCGGCTTCTTCGGGATCTTCGCCGCCCTGCAGATCGATCAGCTTTCCGGCGCGGACATCGCGACCAAAGCGAATCTGCTGGTCGGCGCGAACGCGGATTTCGGAATCTCCGTCAAAGGTGGTGACGGTCAGACCGAGGTATTCACCGACATCGTCAAAGGTGCGGCTGACGGTGCCGCCGGCGATGATGGAACCCAGCAGTTCGGCATCACCGCCGGAATCAATGCTGATGACGGCGGCGGGGTTGACGGCCGTTACCTGGCTGGCTGCTGAAATTCGCACACCGATGCCGCTGGACGAGGTGCCGCCCTCGAAATTGATGCGTTCGCTGGCCCAGAGGTTGCCGCCAGTTTCCACTGTTTCGCCGGAGGCGGTGCGGGACAGTCCGCCGATCCACGCCTGACCTTCAAGCATCTGCACGTGAATTTCGGAAGGTTTGCTGCTCCACGCAATCGATTCACCAGTGCGCTGACCGGAGGAATTGAACTGCGGTGTCAGGATACCGCCGGAGACGATATTGCCCATCAGTTGCAGGCTGCCGACGCCGAGGATTTCGATAAGGCTGCCGCTGGTGGTGGAGGTGAGACCGGCGGCGGTGAGTCCGGCGGCGGTGGTGATCAGGACGGCCAGGCCACTGTCGTCGCTGCCGGCTGTGCCACCGGCTGCCCGTACTCGACCTGCGGCCATGACGGGGGCATCGATCAGCAGTTGCTGACCGGCCTGCAGGCGCACCTGAGAATCGGGGCCGGACAAGGTGATACCCGCATCGCCGATGGTGCCCCCGGCGACAATGGTGCCCAGAATGTCAACGTCCTGAGCACCGCGGATATCGATGATACTGCCGGCTTTGGGAGTGACCAGTCTGGAGATGGCGGGAATCAGCACGCTGGAGCCGCCACTGCCGGCGCCATCGTGCGAGGTACCGTCCAGGTCCACTCCGCCGGCAATTGTCAGATCGCCGCCAATCGTTCCGGCACCCTCCCAGTAGACCCACTTGTCGGATTGCACCACGAGGTCACTGCCGTCACCGGGCAGATTCAGGTTGCCGCGGATGATAACGTCGTCCACGGCCTGCAGTGTCAGCGAACGGTTGTCTTCCAGCACGGTCATTGTCCCGGTCACAAGGAAGCTGAAGCCGCGCTGGCCGACCAGATCGTGTGGCTGCATGATCTGCAGGGCAGCGAGGGTGCCGTCATTGTTTGGATCTGTGAGATACAGGACGTAGCGGTGCGACTGGCTGTCCACGGCCAGCCAGCGACGATCGGTTTCCAGTTCGGTCAAAGTGACAGAGGCGCCCAGGGGCAGAGCGGCTGAATTGAAGGTATCGCGGAGGGCTTCCGTGAAGGTGTCCGATTGCAGCGCTGCCACCACATCGGCGGCGGGTGTGGCGGTGGCCAGCACGGTGCCGGGAAGTGTGTCGAAGTAGCTGGCGTAGTCTGAGCCTTTGCTGCCGGCATTGAGCGACATGGTGCCGGTGGATGACACGCTGCCGGCCAGCCACATCTCGCCGGTCGCTGTGAGCGTGATGGAGGAGTTGGAGCCGGTGGAATATGGCACCGGCCGACCGTCCTGCTGCTGGAATTCGACGCCGGCCAGAATGGCGCTGCCGGATTTGGCGATGAATGACTGACCGCCGTTGATCTGCAGCTGACTGTCGGCCCCCGGAGTTCGCAGGATGCCGCCCTGATCAAGCTGAAACCGCGTGCCGGCGGTGACTGAGAGCTGTGAGCCTGTCCCGAGTGCCTGCAGGGTGGCGGCGACGAGGACGCTGCCCGAGGCGGTGATGGTCAGCTGACTTCCGGGCAGCAGAGTTCGGACATCCGCCCCAACATCGCCTTTGAAACTGTTCGCCCCATTCGGGAACGACTGCAGCGGATTCTCACCAGTGGTTGCGGCAGTCTCAATATTGAGACTGCTGTCGGCTCGCAGCCAGCCGGTGACGAGCACTTGTTCGGTGATTTCGAGATCGAGTGCGAAGGCTGAGAGACCGGAGTCTGGTGTGGCGTTGGCGGGGGTGTGCAGGTTCGTGCGCGTGACTTCGAGGGTGCGGCCCTGGAGTGTGAGGGGCAGATTGGGGGCGCGGAAATCGCCTTCGACGGTGAAGGCCTGGGCGAGCAGTGTGAGGGGATCCTTGATCGCGGCGTCGACGACGCGGGGCAGGCCGGTGGCTTTGACGGTGAACATACCGTAGGCGTCACCCAGTCGCATGGAGTTGCCGGGGTGGTTGTGGCCGATGGTGATGGAGGTGAAGCCATCGGCGAGTGCGGCGAGGTCGCGGGTACCGAGGTCAAGTGTTGAGCGACCATTGTGGCCGACGAATTGTTCGCCTGCGGCAGATTCAGCGGAGGTTCCGAGGCGATAGTTCCAGCTGGTGGTGGCGGAGCGGATGGTGAGGCTGCCGGGGGCGCGGACGCTGGATGCACCGCCGAGCAGTTCCAGTTCATCGGTGGTGAGCTGCAGGTTGCCTGTGCGTGACCTCAGCAGGCCATCGGCGACCAGCTGATCTTCGTCGTTATCGGAGTATGCCGGCAGGCTGACAGCAAGGCTGCCGGTGATCAGGACTGCGTATGGATTGAGGGCACCGTCGAACACATTGTCCGCCCATTCAGCACTGACTGCGGCAATCCAGGTGATGCTGGTGAAGACAGCGGCGAGGCTGCCATCCAGTTGCACGAGGTGTTCGGCGTCGGTGGAGCGAGTCAGCAGCAGATCGCGGTCGTTGACCAGCTGCAGGCCGGCGCTGGAATCGCTGGAGGTGACGATGGTAAGTGTCGAGACGGCGGTGGTCAGTGCATTGCCCGGCACCTCCAGCAGGCGTGCCTTGATGACAGCGGTCTGTGTGCTGAGCTGGAGGCCGATGGGCAGTGCGACGGTGCCGTCTGGGGCGACGAGCTGGATGGAGTCGCGGGTGGCGAGCGGGCTGGCGACGGTGATGCCCTGATGATCGCCGAACACGCGGATATTCAGATCGAGCGTGCTGAGGGTGCTGGTGAGCACCAGGCTGTCGCGCAGGTTGAGTTCAATTCCGGCGGCTGTCACGGACGACGGCAGGGTGACACTTTCGGCGATCACGCCGAGGCTGATGGGACCCAGATTCAGTGTGTCTGTAAGTTCGGCGCCGCTGAGCGTCATACGGCGCAGGGGATCGCGGAGGACGACGCGATCAATGCCGGAATGCTGCACGGTCAGTCCGCCGTTGCGCAGCAGTGACTGGGTCAGGCGGGTGTGTGTGGCGAGGGAACCGAAGATCTCGAGCACGTCAAAGCCACCGGCTGAGTCTGCTACGAGCAGCGTGATGGCGTAATCAGCGGCGACTCGGACCGTATCGTTTGCGGCGCTGGTGCGAAGGACGTTGGGGACGAGGCTGGTCTGCAGTCGCCCTTCGATCTGCTGCCAGGGAATCTGAAATGTGTACAGGAAATCGTTGATTTTCTGCACTTCGAAAGCGCCGTTGATGGCATTGGTGGAACTGAAGATCGCGATCTGCGTGCCGGGCGTCCAGTTTTCCACACGCGTGTAAATCCAGGCCGTGTTGTTTCCATCGTGATAGACATCGCCAGCGGAGGTTTCGATGCCGGTGGGTATGAAGGCGCCGACCGGTCGGGAGAGATTGATCGTGTTCTGCCCGGACGCGCGAACGACGAATTCCCCATTCCATGCGGAGTTCTGGCTGTCGGTGATGACGATCGTCTCGTCGATGTCCAGACTGTGTCCGGGAATGAACACGGTGGCAGCCGAATCACCGAAGGGTATCAAGGTGACCAGCTGGCCATTGATGCGGGCAGTGCCGATGGTTCGCAGGTTGACGTTGGATGGTTCAACCAGCAGGCCGGAATTCTGAACAGTGACATTCAGGCTTTCCGAGGAGTCTGTGAAAACGAACTCGTTTTGGGAACCCGGGAGTGCGGTGACGGAGTCTCGACCGGGACTGTTGTGAAATTTGTAGACATTGACGCCTTCACCGCCCTGCAGCGTGTCATCATCGACGCCACCATCCAGAACTGCCGTACCGGATCCGTTATAGATCAGGGTGTCGCGGAAGGTTCCTCCGGTCAGGTACACCGGCACGTTGATTCCGGGCATGATGGAGATGTAGTCGTAGCCGAGATCCCCGTCGGCAACAATGGCGGTCACACCATAGAAGGTGTTGCTGCGTCCGAAGGCGCGCACTCGGACCGCTTCACCGGGAATACCGGGATCGGGATCCACTGGCTGCACGACGAAGCCTTCATTTTCTTCGTCGTTGGATTCATTTCGCATGTGGGCGCGGGCGCCCATATTCAAATAGAGCACTCCGCCACGAAATGCCTGGCCGGATTGATCGTCAGCATTGCCGGCCAGATAGACTTTGGGTGGCACCTTGACGTAGAACAGGTTGAAGGTGGTGCTGACTTCGATGGTTGTAAACACCAGGTTGATGCTGATTTTGGGCGTGATGTAGACTCGACCGCTGCCGCGTTCCAGCCCGAAGGAGATGCTGGCGCTGGCCAGTGACAGGCCGAACAGCTGCACGCTGCCGCCGATATGGCCAGAAACTTCGATCTGGTAGTTTTCGTCACCACCGCGTCGGACACCATTGCTGTCGGCCCGGCTGATGTGGAAGGATGCGGAACCGGTGACGCCGAACCCCGGCGCACCAATCATCATGCTGGCCCCGAAATTCAGTTCGAATTCGCCTTCCGATGTGAAACGACCGCTGGCGCCCACCGTGTTTCCGACGACATCCATCGAAACACTCACGTCCATCTGGAACTGACCACCGGTGTATTCGATGGAGCCTGAGCCCTGCAGTTTCAGCAGGGTCAGCAGCGTGAGCGTGCCGTTCCAGTCGATGCGAGTGGAATTTCGAGGCAGTCCAAGGTCGTACTGATCCTGTCCGGAACCCGTGCGGGTATTGATTTTCAGCTGAAAGTCGGCGTCCAGTTCGAACACGCCGTCCACTTCCAGCGGGACATCCGCGACGGCCTGCAGGTTGAGGACAAAGCCAGTGTTGCCCTGCTTGACAATGACAGCATCGCCGTTGATGTGCAGCACATTCCCCCCGAAGGCTTCGAAGCTGGCATCCAGCGCGATGGACACAATTTCCGGCCGATTGACCAGCTCGAATGAACCCTCCATGCGAAAGCCAGGGATGGCCATCACGCCGCTGATGAAGATTCGCTGCGAGGACGCTGGCAATGAGACATTGACGCGGTTGTTGCTGATGCGGCGGTTGGGGAAGTCATACAGCCGCCGTTCCACCGTCTGCAGACTGCTGGTGGTGTTCAGTTCCAGCTGCATGGCGCCGAAGGCTTCGAGCGATCCCAGTTCGAATGAACCGCCCAGGTGCAGATCGCCGTAGACGCCGGCAGAGGTCACACTCAGAGACCCGGAGGTATCGACGGTGCCGATGGGGTCCAGTGTCATGGCGGCGTCGAAGGATAAATCGACAACACTGCCACTGATGCGCATGCGATACGCACCTGTTGTGGGGAACATGTTGACCAGCGTGAGTGATCCGGTCATGATGAAGACGGAGTATGGTCCGGCGGGGGCTTCAGTGCCGTCAGCCGCCGGGGCTCCTGCGGGTACGACATACGTTTTCTGATCACCTGTGTTCGTCAGGCGGGCTTTGGCACGATCGCTGAGGTGGTCTGCAAACCGAGGTGGAACGATGATGGTCTGGAGCTGTCCGGTGGTATTGAAGATGGCAGTGGCAGTGACATTCAGGCTGATGGCATTGGAAAATGCCGGCACCGCGGTGGGTGGCTGCAGAGCCATGTCGATCTCAGCCGCGACGCCATCAGCCCGGATGAAGAATGCTCCGTGAACCTGCAGTGAAATCAGGCTCAGCAGCGAGGCCTGGCCGCTGGCCAGCACCGACAGACCCTGATTATTGGCCAGCAGCAGGAAGGTGCCCTGAATTCCGATCAGTTCGACGCTGGTCTGGGGCGCCCGGATCGAAAGTGTGCCGCCGGCCTGCAGGCTGCTGGTGTGTCCGGGAATGACCATGGGCGGAGTGGCGGGATTGTCATCGACGTCGATTTCGGCGGAGGCGTTGCCGGTGTTGATTCTCAGTTCGCCATCTGCGCTGAAGTCGGCGCCGGCAGCGGCGAGCCCGGGCATGGACAGATCAGCAGTCGCCGCCACCGTCAGGCCGCTCAGACGCAGTTCCGCTTTGCCGTCAAGGCTGGCCAGCCCCAGTGCACCAAAATCGATTTGTGCGTGAATCGGAATCACCGGTCCGTCAGTAGTGACCTTAATACGGAAGCCACCGGTGATGTTCCATGTGTCCACCAGTCGCAGTGTTCCCTGGCCCATGATGGCCATGTAGGTGGATGTCGGGTCGTCAGGCTGACCGTCCAGATAAGGGGCACCGGAGGGAACCACATAAAACCGGCGGTTCGGGTTCGACGGGCGCGTCTGCAGGCGACTGACAAAATCGGCTGGCAGAAAACCGCCGTCGATGAATCGCTGCGGGACCGGTACCTCCTGTTCGATCCCCGTGAGGTTGGAAATCAGTCGAAAAGTGCCGGTCAGTGTGGCGATACTGGCCAGACCGCCGGTGGCTGTGACGATCAGATCCGCAGCGAAGCCGTCGTCAGTCAGGGCAAAGACGCCGGTGACTTCCATATCGAAGGTTCGCAGTGCCCGTGGACCGATTTCCAGATCACCGTGGGCAAAGATCGTGACTTTTTCGGCACTGGTGTCCAGCGAAAACACGCCGCTGATTCGCCCCAGTTCCGTGGGTGTCTGGGGGATGCGGACTGCCAGAATTCCTTCCGCCTTGATGTCCTTGATGCCGGGTGCGATGGTGATCGGGTCCAGCAGCAGTCGATCCGTCAGCGGGACGATGGTCACCGGCTGATCCGTGGTGTTGATCTGCAGTTCAGCATTGACGTCCATGTCGATGCCGATGGTCCGCAGCGTGTCGGCTTCCAGATCGACGGTCAGGGCCGCTACCAGACCGGCTGAAGTGATGCGGAGGTATCCCTGAGCATTGGCTTTGCCAAGGTCCTTCAGCAGCAGCCCACCTTCAGCCTGTGCGAACAGCCCCTGCATACTGACTTCAATGCGGAAGTCCGCTTCGACCACAAACAGATTCAGCAGATAGATGCTGCCGCTGCCCTGCAGAACGGCATAGGGGCCAAAATCGGCTATTGTGCCGTCCCACTGTGGCGCACCGCCGGGGACCACGTAAGCCAGTTGATTGCCATCGTCGGGGTCTGCCGTCGGCTGCAGGCTGGAAACAAAGTCCTCAGGCAGGTAGTCACCGTCGATGAATCGCTGAGGAACACGGATTTCCTGATTATCACCGCTGACGTTGGTAACAAAGCGGAAGCTGCCGTCGATGGAGGCGAGGTTGTGCACTCCGGCGTGCGCAGTAATCAGCAGGTCGGTGGCAAAGCCCGTGCGTTTGATCGCAAGGACACCGAGGGCACTGAGGTTGAACAGCTGCAGTTCGGGCGGACCGATCTGCATGGTGCCCTGAGCGAGGACTTCGAGGCCCTCGGAGTTAATCTGCATGGAAAACACGCCGCTCAGTCGGAACAGCGGCAGGCCAAAGGTTTCGTCGTTGCCGTCGAAGTCCGGTACGTGAAACAGCAGCTTTCCCGCAGCCGCAATCATGAACGACATGGGCTCAATGGTGTACGTTTGTGTTAAATCACTGCCACCGGACCCCATGCCACTGAAGGTGAGCGTTTCCAATCGCTGCACGCTGGTGCTGTTGAACTGCAGGTGGGCGAATGCGTCGGCCCGAATGCCGAACGGCTGCAGGGCTTTGAGTCCCGCCTGCAGTTCGGCCACACCCCAGATCTTCAGTCCCTCAGTACCTGCCTCCAGCACAAACCGCGCGGCCGCAGCACCGACGGGCCCCAGCATAAATGCCGACATGGCACCACCGGCATCCAGTGTGGTGCGGACGCCGATGACGTCCCGCTGTCCGGCAGAATTCGGGCTGCCCAGGAGTGCCTGGGTCCCCATGCGGACGAAGCCCTTGACCTTGATCATCGGTTCAGCGAGGAATGGCTGCACGAAGGAGACGCCGGTATCAATCACCTCCAGAATGTCCTTCAGCACGCTGATGGCATCCTTACTGCCATCCCCCAGCGGCCCCACAATCGGTTCGAACATCTTCACCAGATCCAGCAGCATTTTCGGGTCACCGATGTCACCGTACAATCCCTGTGAAAATCCGGTGCGCCAGAGCAGACTGCCGTCAATGCGGATTTCGAAGGCCGGAGCATCAGCTACAACAGCAAACTGCTGCTCCAGTGCCGCATTGGTAGCTCCGTCAACCGTGCGGAAACTGTCACCGACAAACTGGACGCGGACGACCCCGGGAACAAAAGACCCGCTGAATCGATAACGGTAGATCAGGTCGGCCGGATTGCCCACTGGAGTGGGGATACCGTTGATGCCAACGCCGACGGGGGCAACCCATGCTCCGGCGTCATTCTTCACCAGCAGCGTGAACTCCTGAGCCGGATCTGTGATGCTGCTGACATCCAGGCCGCGACCGGTGGGATCAACAAACTGCACATTGATGTAGCCGCGGCTGTTGATTTCAGACATGTCAACGCGCTGTTCATTGGCAGGGGCGAGCAGTCCGATCGCTGCGGAGTCGAGGCCGAAGCGGTAGTCACCGGCCGTGAGCTGGTAGCCTGCGGTGTCTTCGAGGCTGGCGGCATTCCAGGAGAGCACCACGTCACCGGTGGAAAAACTGCCGGTAAACGCGTAGCGATAGCTGCCGTCGGACTGCTTCACAGGTGCGGCGTCGGAGAGTTCGACCCCGGCGACGGCCGAACCGCTCAGAGAAAACTCCGTCGTGGTGTCATTGAGAAACGCAGGGTTGAGCGAGGCGGCTGAAGTGGACGGCGTGAACTGGATGTCGAAGTATCCCCGAGCGTTGATGGTGGCAAGACTGCCGATGGAACCAGGGCTGAGTCCGACGACTGTTGCCTGAACTCCTGTGGCTGTGAATTTCTGTGAGCGTGCGGCACTGAGAATTCCATCGAAGTCGGCCAGTGCACCGGCTGAGAACACGACCTCCACCGGGCCACTGCTGAAGCTGCCGGTGAACGAGTAGCGGTAGACGCCGGGACTGCCGGACACGGCGACGGGGCTGCCGGAGACGACCACGGTCTGAGCGGCGTTGCCGAGCAGTGTGAATTCGGCGGCGGTGTCAGTGATGGTGGCCGGATCCAGAGTGGAACCTTCGGGTGAGGTGAACCGGACTTCCAGCCAGCCTCGCTGATTCAGGATCGCAGCGGAGATGGGTGTGCCGGGCTGGGGATCGAGCAGTGAGGCTTCGGCGGCGGTGACGGTGAAGTTCTGTACGCGCGTCGAGTTGCTGCTGCCGGTGCTGTCTGTGAACACGCTGGCCGGAAAACTGACCTGCACGGGACCGGAGGCGAACTGGCCGGTGAAGGGGAAGTACCAGAGTCTGGAATCGCTGGTATCCGGGACGGGGGTCCCAGCGAGAGTTGCTGTGCCGACGCCGCTGCCGGACAGTGTGAATTCGGCCGTGGCATCGGTAATGGAAGTGGCGTTGACGGTGGCTCCGGTGGTGGGCTGGAAGCGAATGGCAATTCGGCCGGCCTGGTTGAGGCGACGACGATCGAAGCGATCGCCATCTTTCGGTCCGGCCAGTTCGAGGCTGGCGCCGGTGGCAAGAAAAGTGGCGGTGCCGGCGGCGGCGAGGTTGTCGAGGCTGTCCTTCCAGCTGCCTGCCAGGAATCGCAACTGATACTCGCCCGGTTCAAGCGTCACATCCGCGGGAATGGAATAATCGAAGACGGTTTCTGAGTTCTCAGTCTGGACAGCGGCGCCGGGAATGGCCAACGGGGTGCCGTCTGGCAGGACCAGTTCCAGTTCGGGGTTACTGTCGGTGATGGTGGTGGCCTGCAGGGTGGCGTTGTCTGCCGGGGTGAATTTGACACGCAGGCGTCTTTCCGCAGTGAATGTTGCGAGGGCGATCTCACCTTTGCCGGGTGGTGAAATCAGCTGCGCGGACACCGTCGCTGGGGTGCTGCTGCGGAAGAAGTTCACTTCGTTCCCACTCGAATCGTAGTAACGCATGGTGATGCCGCCCTGAATCTCCACAGAGGTGGGAACCGGCAGCACTGGCGGCAGCAGCAATGGATTGGGAATGTGACGCACAATGGGATGCAGCCCCGCAGGGACATCCTGGGCGACCATCAAAAAGGTGGCGTTGCCTTTGGCAATTTCTGACAGGTTCCCGTAAAGCCGCACGGGCACTCGCTGCAGACCGCCCATCAGCAGCAGGTCACCGGTGAGCAGCACTTTGCCGTCGGTGGACAGGCGGACTTCGACATTGCCTTTCAGAATTTCTTCCGGCGGATGCAGGGTGAATTGAGCGCCCCCGGTGATCAGCATGGGGTTGAGGAAGGCGGCGAAGAATCCGCCGGCCACGGGATTGGCCTGAAGGGCCTGGTACTGACTGACAACCTGCTGTTTGACTGTGGCCAGCCATGCACCGGCGTCACTGGAACCACCGCCGGCGTCTTCGCTGAGTGCTGGGGAGTACTTTTCGTCGAGCAGTTCCTGGGGATCGTAGACGCTGGGAAGTGATGTGAAGAACTGCACGCTGCCTGAGAACCCGGACAGCTTCAGGCCGCTGATGGGTTCCAGCAGAATGCCTTCCGGAAGGTCGCCGACGACTTCCACACCGAGGGGGCCCAGTTCGGAGATGGCGAAGCGAATTTTGAAGCCACCCTGTCCTGCGATTGTCAGCCCACCTTCGACACCCACAAAGAACACGCGATCGGCAACGGCGGTTTCAAGGTCCAGCGGCCCGATCAGGTTGCCGCTGGAATCCAGTTTGAGGATGCCGCCCACGAGTCCCGCAGTGATTTCTCCACCAAACAGATTGCCCGTCATGGAGACGCTGATGGATTCAATATCGGTGATGGGAAATTTGCCGTCCTGGAGCAGCCCCATGTCGATGCGAATCCCTTCGACGGCGCCGGACACCGTGAGGTTTGGAATGCCTTTGATTTCATCCACGGCGGCGGAAAGGATGATCGAGAAGCGTTCCGGATGAGCCTGCAGGTCTTCCCACTGAATGCCCAGCTCGGTGACTCGGATCGGCAGCCACGACGGCCACTGGAAGGAATCCCCGGACGCGGTGTCGGCACTGATAAATACGCCGAAGCCCGGGCGTGTCACGAAGGCGCCACTGGCGGAAATCGCGAAGTTCCGCATTTCACCACCCAGCTTGAGCGGACCCGCCTGCACCTCGGCGGCAACCGACGTCACGGAGACCACATATTCACCGCCGGTCGCTGCCGTGTCGATTTCAATGTCTTCACCGGTGACCTTGAGCAGGCTGCCGAAGGTCATCTGCATCCGATCGGAATGAAACTGAAACCCGGATGGCGTGCCGCTGCTGAAGCTGAGGGCCGCGCGGACGGCTTCTGTGTCTGAATCCGGACCGTCCGTGAATTCGAGGCTGAAGGTGCTTCCGGGAAACAGTGCGGCGCCCCCGGCAGCGACATACACCTGACCGTCAAAGGTGAAGCTGCCGGAGAACGTGCCACCAAAGTCTGTGATGCCGGCACGGATACTCTGAAGCTGCAGCATCGAACCAAAGTTCAGATTGCCATTGTATGCAATTTCCGCCTGCCCAAGCTGGAACCCATTGTTACGAACCACAAGTCCCGGAATGGTGGTGTCGTCGTCGCGGGTGTAGGGTGAGAGTGATCCTGTGAGGTTCAGAGGGGTGATGGTGACGGCGGCGGAGTCGAGTATCAGAATTTCCTGATTGTCGTATGCGGCTTGTTCTTCTGAGGAAACGGTGCCGTCGCCGTCGGTGTCCTGCTCGGGGTTGTACTGAATGGTGATGCCACTGGCTTCGGCGGTCAGCACATCAGCAACATCAAGGCTGAAGGCACCCACATCGATTTGAAACCTGCCGAGACTGCCGCTGAGAATTTCAAGGGACGGGCTGATGTCAACGCTGACATCGAACAGGCCGCTGAGTTCATCGAGGCTGGTGCTGAGTGCGCTGGACGATCCGCCGAAACTCAGTTCTGCATGTTCGACTCCCAGTCCGACAGTGACAGTGATCCGCCCTCCCCTGAGGCTGCCATCGGGATTATTCACGGGCTTGAACTGGAAGTCTTCAAGTGAAATCCGTGGGCCCTGAAGGAGCAACGGTCCGAGGCTGACGGGTGAGCTGCTGTCGGCGCTGCCATCCCGGACAGTAAATTCATCGGTGTCGGCTGTGTTGACTTCGCCGTCTTCGTCCGCCCATGTGGCTGCGAGGAATTCGATCTGAATATCGCCGGCGTCGAACAGTGGCGTTTCATTATCCGGATCGCTGTCGCTGAAGTGGAATCGAAACGTGCTGCCTTCAATGTGTTCAACAGTGGACAGCACAGCGTCATGAACTCCACTGCCGGTGAGAACAAATTCCGGTGCCGCATCGAGGATTGTTGCCGGATCGAGGGGAGCGTCACCAGGGGACTGGAAGGTGATATCGAGGTAGCCGCGGCGATTGAGCAGTGAGGCATCGACGCCATCGACGATCGTTGTGAGTTCGGCTTCCGGGGGAGTGTCGGATGTTTCGGGGAGATCGAGGGATGGGAGAGCACCGGCGATTGCCGAGATGTCGATGCCAAAGACCTGAACGGTGGTGAGTCCGATATCGAGCAGTTGGAAGCCGTCGGTACCGCCTATGGAGAAGCGGGCAGCGCCGCCGATTTCGAAGACTTCCAGATCGTTGATATTCAGCGACGCAGACACATCAGGGATGTCAACAAAAATCGCTCCGGATTCCGTTTTTGTGGCGGAAATTGTGCCGCGGACCTCGAAGATGCCGGCGACGGAGATCACGGCACTGCCGCCGAGGCTGAGCACTTTTTCAGCCGTGTCGAAGTCCACCTGCACGTCCCCGGCGGGCGTCCAGACAGTTTCTGTGACCGCTTCACCCAGCTGGTTCGCGCGAATGCTGAAGGTGCCCGTCAGATCCAGGCCCGCCAGTCCCACAAGGCTGGCGGCCCCCGACGCGTCCAGTGCGTAGCTGCCATTCTTCAGCACCAGTCCAAGGTTTCCTTCAGAAACCTGCACCCCCAGTGCATCGTCCGTGCCACCCCTGACTCCCAGAAACGACGTGAAGCCGGCGACACCAACAAGGACTATATCGCCCTGTTTTTCAAGACCAAAACTTCCCGAGATTTCGACGAAGCCGTCAATTGCGAGTTTGGCGGTACCGCCAATGCGTTTGACGCCCGCTGTGACCGTCAGGTCGTCGTCCTCGGTGCTGGTGCCGAAGTCGAAGGTGACATCATCAGGGCCTGTGTTTCTCTGAGCTTCGAGGGAACCTTCGAGCGTCAGGCCGGTGAAGCCCACGATCGAGGCCTGACCGCTGGCGTGGATGGCATAATAAGATGTATCGCTGGCAGCATCTTTGGTCAGCCGGAGCCCCAGAGTTCCGCTGCTGAGCAAAATTCCGCGATCATCGTCGGTGGTTTCAGTGGCAGCACCGGTGCCAACGAATCCGCGCACGTCGGAGGCCTGCACGGTGAGGGCTGTGAGGTCGCCGTCTGTGGACTTCTCGACGATGACGGTGGCACGAGCATCGACGAAATCATCGATCAGAATCGAGATGGAGCCGCGGACGTTGAACACGGGGTCCGCGGTTGTGAACTCGACGAGCACATCACCCTCGGGTGTGCTGATGGTTTCCGTGAGTGCTTCACCGAGGCTGTTGATGCGGATGGAGGCATCACCGCTGGCATTCAGGCCGTCGATGCCATCAAGGGTGATTTTCCCGGCGGCGACAAGGGCGTATTTGCCGGTGTTGGTATCGATGACAAGACCAAGATTGCCGGCCGTCAGACTGACACCGACATCATCCGCTCCGACAAAGCCGGTCACTCCGGACGCTGCAACATTCAGTCGCTCGGCGGCAATGGAAACGGCAAAGAACCCCTCCAGTCGCGCGAAGTCACCCGCTGCGGCGACCACGTGTCCACTGAATACCGGCCCGGCCTCATCCTCGGAAAACACAACCTGTACGGTGGAATCGTCCGGGAATGTGATCGTTTCGTTGACCTCGCCACCAGTGGTGTTCACACGGACTGCAAGCTCCGCCTGCAGATCAAGTCCATCCAGCCCGACAAATTCCGAGATTCCATGGGCATCGAGGGCGTAGGAAACAGCCCCGTCAGACGCGAGGTAGAATGCGGCCCCCAGCGTGGCTTCGGTAATCTTCACACCAAGGTCGTCGCTGGTACCAATCAAACCATCGCTATTGGACCCCAGAAATGCTTCGATGCCGGTACCGGCCACCAGGATTTCAAGCGTCCCGTTATCGACCTGCTTTTCGAAGGCAAAGGAGCCACTGAGTCGAGTGAAATTGTCGATCCCCAGTTCGATGTCGCCACCGAAGCGATGCACGGCGTCAGCTGTGGGGAAGCTGAGCGGAATATTCAGCCCATCCGGATCCGGGATGCTGATGTTCAGCGGGCGTCCGAGGTGGTTGATTGCGAGCGATGTGGGGCCGGACAGATCAAGGTCTGGAAGCCCCGGAATCGAGACAATACCGGCGTTGGTCTGCGCTGCGTATTTGACCGGCGTGCCAGCTGTTTTCTCGATGACAACCGCTGCCGATGCTTCTGAAATTCGTACGCCGAATTCATTCTCGGTCCCGCGATTGATTCCCAGAAAGGCGCCGACGCCCGACGCAGCAAGCAGCAGAGTCGTCGTGTCGCCCTCCACGCGGCGTTCCACAGAGAAGTCGCCGGTCACCTCAACGAAGTCCGTGAAGGTGGCGATAACGCTGGTGAGTGTGAGACGTTCCAGATTCGGATCCGCATCGAGCGTTCGTTCGACGCCACCGACACTCAGTGTGCGAACGATGTGCGAGGACGTGGTATTGATTTCGAGGGCCGCGGTACCTTCAAGTTCCAGCGCGTCGAGGCCCGCGAGGCTGAGCGATCCGGTGGCGTTCAGAGCGAGTTCCCCGGACGCCGTTACGAGCGCAAGCAGTGTGCCGTCGGAAAGCAACACGCCCACGTCGTCGCTGGTCACCAGGGGAGTGCCGGCGTTGTCGCCGAGGAAGCCGGAGACGTCGGAGGCACCCACAAGGATCTCGCGGCTGGTACCGGTGCCGGTCGTTTCGAATGTGAAGTTTCCAGTGACGATGAGAACGTCGGTTGTGAGTACAGCACTGTCAGCCGTGAGTCGCACGTAGGGGCCTGCAGGGAGCGCAATCGTGCGGTCAGTGCCGTCAACGGTCACGGTCTCGGAAATCGCCGTGTCTGTGGAATTGATGGCCAGCCCGAATATCCCGGAAATGCTCACCTGATCAATGGATTCGGACACTGACACATTCAGCTGCGCTGCCAGCCCGGATTGGGTGAGCACCAGCAGGCCACTGCCGCTTGTGACGGAAATCAGACTGCTGGCCGTTCCTCTGAAATCCACACTGATTTGGTCGGCATCGATGATCGTCAGCGCTGGCCGATCATCGGTACCCGCGCGACGCGTGAAGCTGAAGTTGCCGCTGATGGTCTGGCTGAGTGCCCGGAGGCTGCCGGAGAGGAACACGGTGTCGGCGGTGCCAGCGAAGAAATCCGCGAGTTGCTGACCGGAGGAATGAGTGCTGGTCTGCACGGAAATGTCGCCGGTGGGGAACGGTGTGGCGACAAGGATCAGCCCCTGCGGTGTGCGGATTGGCAGCAGCACTCCGCCTGGATACGTGAGTCCGGAGTAGCTGGAGAAATCACCGATGACAGAGCCGGCGGTGAGCACGTGAAACGTGGTCCCGGCGACTGGTGCGTAGTTGTTCATCAACTCAACGGCAAGCGTGCCATTCAGGCTGGCGACTTCGGTGACGGCGAGGACGTCGAATGCTCCGACCTCACTGCCTGACAGCTGTAGGCGCAGCGTTGAGCCGGAGGTCATGGCGAGAGATTGGACGGACATTTGACCTGTGGCGTCTGTGGCGTCCAATCCACCCGGGCTGAGTGTCCCAGCGAGTGACACTGCGGTTTCAATGCTGCCGTGGCCTCCCAGCGTTGCGACTGTAGAGACGCTGACAGAATCTGTGGAGTTCAGAACACCGTCAATCTGCAGGGCTCCAGCTTGGACAACAGTGCTTCCGCTCCATGACGCGGTGCCCGTGAAAACCAGATTGCCCTCTCCAAACTTGGTGAGCCCATCGGTACCTGAGATGCTGCCGCCCAGGCTGAGTGTGTCCGCCTGAATATCGACTTCGGACGCGGAGAATTCCACAGGAGCGCTGACCAGGTTGTCTCCGGCCACCTGAATGATGTCGATGCCTGGATTGTCCAGCAAAATGGCAGCGCCGGTGATCGTGTAGCCACCCGCTGCAAAGGATAGCGTGTGGCTCTGACCGTCCGGGAAGTCGTTATTCAGCGTGCCGACGGCACTGCCTGTGAACTCGAGTGTGTCCTGATCAGCGGGAAGCGTGTTAGTGGACCAGTTGGTTTGGCCAGCACTGGAGGTTGCCCATCCGGAATCAAGATTTCCGACCCAGGTGAGCGTGGCTGGCAGAACTCGGGATTCGAGTGATTCGATGTGCTGCGATTTGAGCAGCGTTGCCGCGGAGGGGAGATAGCGGGAGTGTCGCAGTCGTCTTGTAAAGGGGCGTCGCCACTCGGATCGGAGCATCTGGGAGCGTTGTTTGAGCCACAAACTGAGGGACATGGTGATTCGTTCCTGAGACATCGTTTGAAGCGCCGCGGGGACCTTGTCGGTGATGCGCGTGATATTGCGCCCCGAGAGCGGTGGTGGGGCCGTTTTTTCGACGCGAAAAATCCGAGATGCGCACGATGTTCCAGCAAACGGGAATTCAGTGGCAGCAGGCTTCTGCGCTGCAAAATTCTCGATACTCTCTGAAGGTTGGTACCAGCTGCCGCGAAAGCGTTCGAAGGGATATCGATAGTATGGCCCCTGTCGGCAATTCGGCAGACACTCCCCTCAGTTTGCTCGAGCGGGTTCAGGCGGGCGACGCTGTTGCGTGGAACGAGTTTCATGCTCGTTGTCAGCGGTTGTTAACGGCATGGGCGGTGCGGTGGGGGCTTCAGACGGCTGACGCTGATGATTTGATCCAGGACACACTGCTTGTTGTCACGGCGCGGATTCGTGACTTCCGCAGGCGCGGCACGGGAAGTTTTCGGCTGTGGATTCGCACCATCGCATGGCACTGTCTGTGCGACGCGATGTCGATGGCCCGAAGACACGGGATCTCAACCACTCTGGATCGTATTCGCAACACGCCGGATGCTCGGCAAACTCTGGAAGAAGAACTGGACCGGCTGTTTGAACTGCAGGTGCTTGAGGATGCCATGCAGCGAGTGCAATTGAAGGTGGCACAAACCACGTGGGCTGCTTTTGCACTGACGGCTGTTGAGGGGCGATCCGTGCAGGAGGTCGCGGAGCAGCTGCAGGTCTCCGTGGATGCTGTGTACGCGGCCCGCGGGCGTGTTCAAAGATTCATCTCAATGGAAATTCGGCGGATGGCGAATCAGGGCTGAACGGACAAGAAAGACAAGGCTGAGACAGGTCCGATGACTACTGACGACTGTGAACACATTCAAAAGGTAGCTCAATACCTGAACGGAACGCTGGCAACCCCGGAAGCGGTGGAGTTTGAGACACACATCGGCAGCTGCGCGGTCTGCGCTCAGGAGCTTTCGCGAACACTGGATTCGGGTGCCGAGCCCGATTGGCTGAGACTGCTGAAATCACAGGCAATCGCACTACCGCCTGCTTCCATCGAAAAGAGTGCAGATCCCACGGCGCGCTACAGCAAAGTTCGAATCGCAGGTACAGGTGGCATGTCGGTTGTCTGGGAAGGCTGGGACAGGGCGACTCAGCAAACAGTGGCAATGAAATTCCTGAACACCCGGTACTCCTCCGTCCCCGGCCTGCAGCGACTGATTCAGGAGGCTGCAGCGCTCAAACGTCTCACCCACGCGAACATAGTGAACGTCCACGCCCTGATTGCCAACGCGTCTGAACCGGTGCTGGTGATGGAATTTGTGGAAGGGATGACGCTTTCGAAATGGCAGCAGGGCCAGCCAATAGCTCCTGCGGACGCTGCTGAAATCCTTCTCGCCATCGCCGCGGCTCTCGACCATGCTCACAGCAATGGAGTGATTCATCGGGACCTGAAACCGTCGAACATTCTGCTGCAATCCGCCACGCCTCGTGTGCTTCCGCGCGGTGACGGCAACAACCTGCTTCTGAAACTTTCCGATTTCGGACTGGCAAAGATCTCCGGTGACTGCTCCCTCACCTCAACTGGTGAAAAGCCCGGAACTCCAGGGTATATGGCGCCTGAGCAGTTGAGTGCTGACGATCAGTGTAGTGCATCCAGCGATATCTATTCTGCTGGAGTGCTGCTGTATGAACTGCTGACCGGCCGACCTCCGTTCATTGCCAGCGATCCCGGTATGGTGCTGCTGCTCCTTAAGACTACTGATCCCACGCCACCGCGACTGCTGCTGCCCACGATCCCGGTGGACATCGAGACGATCTGCCTGAAATGCATGTGTCGCGAGCCGGAAGGCCGATATCAAACAGCCGCGGCGCTGAGCCGTGATTTGCAATGCTTCTTCGATGGACGGCCCATCTCCGCAAAACCACCGGGATTGCTGGAAGAATTCCGGAAGTGGGCGAGGCGTAACCGAACACTCGCCACACTGCTAATCACGACACTTGCCGGACTAACCACCACCTGCGTGCTCTCACTGGTCGCCCTGAACGGCCACATTGCCGCTCGAAAATTTGCCGACGAAGCAAAAGTCCGCGCTGACCGAGCAGCGAAACAGGAGAAAGACCTCCGCGAACGCGCTGAGCTCGCTGAAATCACCTCCCGACAGAAAGCTGAATTGGAAGCATCGCTGCGCACTCGCCATCAGGATGTCCTGCTGAAAGTCATGGCAATGGCCGACAGCAACCTCCGCACCTCCAGTCAAAACAGGCAGTCCGAGGCGTCCAACAATGGCACGGGCCTGCTCAACCCGGAATATCTCGCCACAGAGGTGCTCAGAGACTATGTCCTGTTCCTCACAGACTCCTCAAAGCCTCTCGACTGGAATGATCTGGAACTCACCATTCGCTACCTGACCTTCAAAAACCTGGCTGGCAGCTTTACTGACCTCGATGCCGTTCTGGCTTGCGTGGACGAAGCACTGGAGATTCTTGAAGATGACCCTCGCGATCCCCTCCTGTTTGTGGACTTCGTCAGAGTACGGCAGATTTTTTTTACATTCGATATGACTCAAGCCGAAGTGCTGCAGGACAGCTTCCTGCAGTGGATGCGACTTGCGGGGCAGTTTCTGGATCAGGCCCGTGGGCCGTCAACAGACATTAATCGCGCAAAATCCCTGCTGGCAGCTCGCGACAAAGCCCTCGTAGAAGCCCGAAATACAGCCCTCGTCATGAAACAAATTCCAGCTGTCACCCCGCAAATTGCAGCTGATGCACTGCAGCAACTGATTCGTGCACATCAACAACCGCTCCCGCACAACCTGCCCACGTCCATCATCGCCATGGTAGCCAGACTCAACGTGCTATGCGACAGCGCCGCGGCCTCTCTGAGACTTGGCGACACATCAAAATCGCTCAACAGTCTCAAAGCTGCCCGCGAATACCTTGAACAATGTCGCCGTCTCATTCCCACCATGACCGTGCAGCAGTTTGAAAAGGAAATTCAGTCGATCGCCGAGCAGGCCGGCAATTGAGGCAACGTTTTTACAAATGTGAACGCGATTTGCAGTAAACCCTGCTGCTCTTTGAACGCACGTTTTGCTCCGTCGAAACGGACACCCAGCTTTTTCACTGCTGAAAACCTCAAACCACGACCTTTCCTCGCTCAAGCCAAAAACACCCCTGAACTCCCGTCTTAACGCCGTTTCGTCATCCCAGCACGCCCTCCCGGCACTGCCTCCTGCCAGAAAGTCAATTCCTTGGGCTTCCGCCCAGCCGCTGGTTTCCAACGCAATCCCAAAACGCAATCCCAGCCGCATGGCGGCAGCCTGCGGGCAAAAGGACACTGCAAACACTCCAGCAACGCCCTCGACAGCGCGCGCACCTTCGGTGCAAAAACGCAGCCGGGGGCTTCCGCCCAACCGCTGGTTTCCAACGCAATCCCAAACGCAATCTCAGCCGCATGGCGGCAGCCTGCGGGCAAAAGGACATTGCAAAC
>Ga0172373_10003233_pt1 | contig 24070 bp, 21 predicted proteins | sample Lak10m_2_FD_114546 | JGI IMG/M metagenome (GOLD analysis project Ga0172373, IMG submission 114546) | Freshwater microbial communities from Kabuno Bay, South-Kivu, Congo - kab_092012_10m | ecosystem: Environmental > Aquatic > Freshwater > Lake | place: Democratic Republic of the Congo...
ACTGATATTGAGTTTACTGAAATTTCCGAAGAAGAAAACATTTCTGAAGAATAATTTGGAAATATGAAATAATGTTCTTATCTTTAAGACATGAAGAAAAATATACGTTTAGGGTATGCATGTATCAATATGACATTGGCATCCCGTCCAAAAAAGTTAGGTGGCCGTATTACTACGAATAGAGGTGTTCGTAAAGATTCTTGGTTTCATACTAACGACTTAGCTAAACTTAATGACATTGCAATTCAGAATGCCAAGGACTTGTTACATATTCTTAAATGGAATGAAGAGAATGGTATTCGAGTATTTCGTATAGGGTCTGAGATTATCCCATGGGCTGATCACTATGAACTTACAGACTTGCCTAAGTATGACGAACTTAGTAAGTTGTTCATGCAATGTGGTGACTTTGCTCGAGCACATGATCATAGATTGTCATTTCACCCAGGCCCGTTTCATATCCTAGGTTCTCAACGCGAAGATGTTGTTAACAAGAGTCTTACTAGTCTCGAACGTCATTCGCAGATATTTGATATGATGGGTTTTGCTCCGTCTTATTGGAACAAGATCAATATTCATATTGGCGGCGCTTACGGCAATCCAGAAGGTACTGCATATACATGGATGCGTAATTGGGAGCGATTGTCTGACAGTTGCAAGGCACGTTTAGTTGTTGAAAACGATGACAAGCCTAGCCTATACTCCGTTGACATGTTACATATGTTTGTACATCGTAACATAGGTATTCCGATTACATTTGACTACTATCATCATAAGTTGCATACCGGTGGCTTATCTGAGCAAGAGGCGTTTGAAATGGCACGTAGTACATGGCCTTCGGATGTTAGGCAAGCTTGCCATTACAGCGAGTCCCGTCGTGTAGAGTATCAATTGTTACTCGAACGTGCGGCTGATCAATACAATATTCCAAAAGAAGAATTACTCACATGGCCTACCTTTGCCAGATGGCAGAAGGAGTTTAGTAAGATCAAAGAGCAAGCACATTCTGATTACATCATTCAGCCTATCAATACATACGGCTATGATATTGATATCATGATTGAGGCTAAGGCTAAAGAATTAGCACTTTTAAAGTGGAGAGATATTTATATACATAACAATCAAGAAAAGGTTTTAATATGAAAGACAAGGACAATGTTTTAAGACGTTTAGATGAGGCTGATAATATGGCTATGGTACTTATTGATTTGGCTAGTAAAAAAGCTATTGATACTAATGAAGCCGTACGTAGATTAGGCGAAATTCGTAGTCGTATTCAATTTGCAATGGGTCGTGTAGAAATTAGCTAATGAAATCTAAAATATTACCGTACTTAATAGCATTAAGTGCATTTGCAGTATCAGCATCAGCAGCATTTTATTCAGTTTATGGATTGAGTAAATTGTTTGCTGGAGCTAGTACACAAGTAATTGTAATGGCAAGTAGTTTAGAATTTGCTAAATTAGTCATTGCATCTTTATTATACCAGTACTGGGATACAATTAACAAAGTGTTACGGGTATATTTAATAGGGGCCATAACTATATTAATGCTAATTACGAGTGGTGGTATATACGGATACTTATCTAGTGCATATCAAGACACTGCCAATAAATCAGGTGTTGTTGAAAAACAAATCGAAACTATAAAAACTAAACGTACTCGATTTGAACAAAATAAAACAGATTATATGGCAGAGAAACAAAGATTAGATACTGATATATCACAGTTACGTAATGCGTTAGCTACCGGTAGTACTACTCAAAGTGTTGATAGACAAACAGGCCAGGCGATTATACGTTCTAATGAATCTAATCGTAAAGCATTTGAATCGCAATTACAAACTGCTATTACTAATAAAGATGCATTAGATATTAAATTATCTACAGTAGGCGATAGTTTAACAGCATTAGATCTAAAAATATTAGATATAGAATCAAATGCACAATTAGCCGGAGAATTAGGACCATTAAAATATTTAAGTAATCTAACTGGTAAATCCATGGATACAGTTATTAACTGGTTCTTATTACTTATTATATTTGTATTTGATCCATTAGCAATTGCATTGGTAGTAGCAGCAAATATGGCATTTGAAAAAGTACACCAAAGACATTATGATACTATACCATATGTATCAGACGATTTTCAAGTAGGCCCTGATGGCGCATATGAACATGAAGACGATGACGATGAGTGGGATAACACAATAGATGACGGCTTAGATGATAATGAACCCGTATTTAACGAGTCATTATTAGACTTACAAGATCCTATTATAGAAGAAAAACCTAAAGAAGATATTTACGAAGAAAAACCTAAAAACGAAGAATCTAACAAGTCCAATGAAGCTCCTAAGCGCATAGCATATTGGACGTAATATTTAATTTTTATGGAAAAAGAAAAAAGTGGCTATGCTACAAAACAACACGATGGCAAACGATACATGATTTGTCAAAATAGTAAACCAGGCGGTAAGTATTGGAAAGATGTCTTATGTAATGAATGGTCTGAGGTAGGTAATAAAACTACTGCAGTGTTATGTTCACGATGTACATCTAAATTAGCCGGCGCGCCTGAAATGAGATCTGGATATGTATCTAAGGGTCGTCCCCGAGGTTGGCAATTTATGGCAGAGTTTGTCGATCCGGAAGGTAATGTATTTCATAAGGGAGTAGAACAACCTAAATTAAAAGGTACATTACAACCTACAAAAATTGAACCTACAGATAACAAAAAGAAACTTTCAAAACAAGAGAAGGCTGATCTTAAAGAACAAATCTTAGGACAAATTGTTTTCCTACGTGGTGAAATTCTTAAGTCGGGTAAAAAGATGGAAATTAAAAAACATCAGTCTTCAATGAAAAAGCTTGAAAGACAATTAAACAAAGTTAACAAATAATTTTGTAAGTTAATTATTTTATATTATATTAATAGCAGTTATGAGTATATACGACGAAAATTATAAAAAACCGACAGTTGAGACTGATGCAGAAAAGGTTACTCCATATACAGAAGTTACGGAGCAATTGACAACATTATTAGATTTTAAAGATTCTGTAGTATATCTTAATACAGATATTACAGATACTACTTTAATAGATTTAATGATTAAAATACGGGCTATCCTAAATAATAGAGAAGAAGGTGATAAGTCGCCTATCAATCTAATTATCAATTCTAATGGCGGTGATGTATATGAAATGCTAGGTATTATTGATTATATGCAATCATTGGATGTGCCTATCAATACAATTTGCAGAGGAAGAGCATTTTCAGCAGCAGCTGTTATATTAGCATGTGGTACCGGTACACGGATGGTTAGTAAACATTCATGTGTAATGTTTCACGAATCTAGTTCTTTTCTTGAAGGAATTAAAATGAGTGACATGACAGCATACTTAGCCAATCTTAAGAAAATTGAAAAGGATGTATGTGAACTATTAGCTACTAAATCTAATCAAAATGCCGAGTGGTGGTCGCAACAACAAAAGACTGATATGTTTTTATCAGCAGAACAGTTATTACAATATAAAATAATAGATCAAATAATTTAATTATGAGTTTAACAGCAGAAAAAATACATGATAATTGGATCGAATTCCGTAGACGTGTAAATGAACTTTTTCCTACTAGGGCAAAAGCTTTGAATGAAATGTATGATTACTTTGAAGAACGTATGGTTACAATGCCAGCTTCAAGTGTAGATCATTTTCATAATGCATTTGAAGGTGGGTATGTCGACCACGTATTACGTGTTATGGACTGTGCAGAAAATTTATATAATTCATGGGAGTCGATGGGAGCTAGTATAGATGGTTTTACTAAGGAGGAACTTATGTTTGCTGCAATGCATCATGACTTAGGAAAGGCTGGATTCCCTAATGACGGAGGAGAAATTTATATCCCAAATGATTCGGAATGGCATCGTAAGAATCAAGGTAAGATGTATAAACATAATCCAAATAATCCATTTACTATGGTACCGGATCTAAGTTTATGGAACTTACAACATTTTGGAGTACAAGTATCTTGGAATGAATATTTAGGTATTCGTATACATGATGGTCTGTATGATGATGCAAATAAACCATATTACATTGCCAGAAGTGCTGACGCTAAGATGAGAAATAATTTAGCATTGATATTACATCATGCAGACCATATGGCAGCACGTATTGAATATGAACGTTGGGCTTCAGGCACAGCTGCCATTTCAAAGCCAACAGTATCAAAGCCTAAAGCCACTGTTAAATCAGATACGGCTATCAACGCCTCTAAGTTATTTAATGATTTATTTAAGGACTAATTATGTTAATTGCATTAATATCAGTATCAGTATTATTACTAGCCGCGTTGTTAGTAATTGTAAACTTATTACGTAAAGTTGAATCGCTAGAAGATTATGTTAGTGATTTAGAAACTTCCAATTTGGATTATTATACATTTTTTTCAAATTTAAAATCTAAAGTACGTGAATCATATTCTAGAATGAAAAATATTGACAGATTAGGTTCATTTGAAGCAGATGACGAAACTGGATTTATTTTTAAAGAACTTAAAGATATTGCTGATCAACTAAATGGGGACTTCTAATGAGTGCAGTTGAAGAATTTTATAAAGAGATGGAGATAGAAGCTGCTAATACCGTAGTAGTTTCTAAACGAGGCAGAAAGGCTAGTGATAAACAATATTTTACTGCTACCACAGAAAAGGCTATCATAGCTTATAATAAAGAAACGGATCAGTATTTACGTAATAAAATTTATCGTGAATATATAGACTATCCATTTAATAAGCTAGTAGAAAACATTTATCATACATCTAAATTTTCTTATTTTGATATTCCGTATGAAGACATTAAATGTGAAGTAGTAGCTTTCTTAAACGAAAAAATTCATAAGTATACCGAAGGTAAAGGTAAAGCTTTTAGTTATTTTAGTATCATTGCTAAGAACTATTTAATTATTCAGAACAATTCAAATTATGCTAAATTTAAACAACGTACTGATACTTCGTTAATTGACGAATCTCGAGATTTAATGACAGAAGTTAGTTTATCTTCTTATCAAGAATCTCTTAAAGACTTTGTAGACTTATGGACGGATTGGTATGATAAAAATGCAAATGCAGTATTTAGCACTCGTAAAGATATTATAGTAGCAGATACAATTGTTGAGTTATTTAAGATACGTGAAAATATTGAAGACTTTAATAAAAAGGCTTTGTATATTTTAGTTCGCGAACGTACTGGATTAAAAACTCAAAATATTACAAAAGTATTAACAACAATGCGCCGAGATTTTCTAAAAATGTTCTCGGTATATCAAAAGACCGGACGTTTTCCTAACAGTTCATTATAAGCCCTATATTTATTAGTAAAAGGGTTTTATGAGTGCAGATTACGAACTATTCAAAGGAACTACATTCTCAGATCTAATGCGCGATGTATATCACAATTCTAAAAAGAAGTCGCGCCAAATTGATACACTAATACAAGAACTACAACCGTTAGTTAAAAACGTGGGTGATGCAACTGTAATAGTACCGTTAATTGCAGAATATTTAGAAGTATCTGTTAAGAACGATGATGCGTTAGTTAAACTAGCTTCTATTGTACAACGTATAGTTTCTGCAACTGCTAAAGGCGAAGATGATGGCAATGAATTTGGTTTATCCGATGAAGAACGTAAACGTTTGATCGAAGAGGCTGAAAAAGAAGTTAAGATTATCAAAGCCGCTGATGCGTCGGCGAAAGAGGATAAGTAATGTTTACTATTGCACGTGTAATAGATTCAAGTATAGCATATACACCATCTATACGAAATTTTGCTGGTAATGATATAGAACTACCGTACGGTACTATTAAAGTACGTGGTCGAGCGGGCAGCTCTACTGCGCCTATTGATGTATTTGCTACACCTTTAGACTTATCAAATATTAATATTCCATTAAAAGACGAATTGGTATTAATTTCTTCTGGTTATGATGCGTCTAACGGTAATCGTTTTTATTATTCATCAATATTTAATGTACAAAATACGTTAAATACCAATAGTATTCCTAACTATTTTACATTTGAACAATCTACAGTTAGTGCTAATACTTACAATTCCAATCCTATTAAAAGTCGTACTAATATAGCTGCTCCCGAGTATATTTCACATACAGAACAAGAAATTATACCATTACAGCCATATGAAGGCGATAAAATATTTAGTTCTAGATACGGCAGTGCTATAAGATTTTCTTCTAATATTAATAAAGGACAGTCTAAATATTTTAAATCAACTACTCCATGGAAAGGATCCGGTGTTAATAGTCCCATTATAATGTTAACAGCTGGTTTAGCTAAATCCGCAGATTTCTATACAATAGAAAAACCGGATGAAGATAAAAGTTATATTTACCTTGCAAGTGACCAGAGTATTACAATGTCACCTGCACAGGCAAAAATTGGAACGGCACAATTACCAAGTAATTATAATAACGGCCAAATAATTATCGGATCCGGCAGATTATTTTTTAATGCTCGACAAGATGATATAACACTAGTATCTAAATCTACTGTAAATGTAGCTACTCCTTCATGGGCTATTGATATGGATAAATTTTTTACTATAGTAGAATCTTTAACACAGGAATTAGTTAATTTAGCACAAGGATCTGCTACATTTGCAACCGGCGCCGGGCCTACGGGTGTTTCTACTAACTTAGTAACATTACAGAATATCTTATCACAACTTAAAGCAATGAGGCAATAATATGCCATTATCTAAAGAACAATTATTTTTATCTTTAGCTAATACGTTTTCGTCGACAACTACATCTGGTCGAGCATCCACAATTGCTAATATTCTTTGGCAGTATACGCTAAATATAACTCCTACCAGTACCGCGGCAGCTACAAGTTTAGAATTTTTAATTAATCAATTTAATAACTATGAAGGTAAAGAACATTCATTAGCTGATGCACTCACTGTGGTGTTACCGTTGTATGCACAACAATTAGCAGCTGGCATGCAACCGGCATTCACCGGGACGGCTCCTACTCAGCCTTTACCTAATTTTCGAGCACTAATGCAAAGTAATACTAATAGTGAAGATCCTGCTAGATCTTGCGCTGATAGGCTTTCTTCTGAAATACATGCATGGCTATCAAGTGGTACCGCTGTGAATAATTCTAGCGGCGCGATTATTCCATGGGGTACTCCCGACGGTTCGTCTACTGGATATAATAAATCATTTATTATGACATCTGAAAATATAGCGCCGTTATGGTCGCCGGCCGATGAAATTATATTATCCGAAGAACAGCAACGTACCATTGACCTTTTAAACCAAATTGGATATGAAGATACGGTTGATGAATATGCTAGACTTGCACAGGCTCAGTTAGAAAATAAACAAAGATATTCCGCAGCTGCAAAACAAATTACACAAGCAGATATTCGTGATATACTATATAATACTCCATTAAAATATCGTAGTACGTTAGGCGATGAAATTGTATTGGAAGCTTCAAAAGATGTAGGAATGAAAGAAGGCGGCCCGAACTGGGGCGGTATACCGCCAGGACGTACTAGAAGCAGTCAACCATATAAGCAAGTATTAGGAGAAGGTAGGATCGAAGAAATGATGACTAATACAGGACTAAATACTGTGGCGCAGTTTTTAAAGTATGGCGATGGTTATTATTGGTGTGCAGGAGCTGTTACATCATGGTGGAAAGCATGCGGGTGCCCAGTACCAATTGGCCCGGCTGCATGTAAAAACTGGTCATCTTGGGGTAGATCTCGTGGACAATTTAGTGAAACAATACCAATGATTGGCTCTGCTGTACCATTTGGAGATTCTGAGGATACTGCTAATCATATAGGTATAGTAGCTGGAGTTGTTGAAGTAGACGGCGTAATAAAATCTATATATACTATTGAAGGTAATACTAGTAGTGGTTATGACCGCAATGGATTATATTGTTGGTATAAAATTGCTTCTAGAAATCGTATGGTAGGATTTGTACATCCTAAAAAATAAATCTCGTAATTTAGTTCTCAACATATTTATATAAAAATAGAAAACTTATGGATAGTAAATCATTTTTAAAAGCTTTACAACTTATCATACGTGAAGAAGTGCAAAAAGCAGTTCGTACTGAAGTTAAAAAATTATTAGCAGAACAATCGTCACAACATGTTGTTGAACATGATATACGTATGAGTTCTCATGCTATACCTAAAAAGAAAACAAATAAAACATTTTCTAAAGATCCATTGTTAAATGATTTATTAGCAGAAACTGCTGCTAATCCAATGGCTGTCGCAGATGAATGGCCTGCAATGGATTTTCGTGCAGAGATGGCACAAGGATTTGGTATGATGCGGTCTGCAGGGCCTGATATTCCATATGCTCCTGCTGTTGCTCCTAGCCATGATGTCAATGGCAATCCAGTTAATACTAATAACGAAAATGTAGCTACTGTCGTTAATGCAATGACAAAAGACTATTCTGCATTAATGAAAGCAATCGATAAGAAAAAAGGTTTTAGATAATGGCTAGGCCAATATATAGATATCAACCTATCAATTTGTTTCCTGATCGTACGATCGGTATAAAACTACCATTTAATCGTAGTGTACCTGGGAACAATTCTAGATCTAATTCTGATTCATATTCTGGTAATATTAACGGTGGTGGACTATTTTCGTTGTCTAAAACAACCGAAGAACAGGCTACTAGCAACTTAGTTAATTTAATGTTAACTGAGACCGGAGAGCGTATTATGCAACCAAATTTTGGAACAAATCTACGTCGAACTCTTTTTAATCAAAACACAGAAGATTTGCAAACAGCTGTTGATATAGTAATTAGAGAAGCTATAACATATTGGTTACCTTATATTGAATTAGTAGATTTAATAATATCACGTGATGTAGATAGATATATTTTTTCTGTTAAAATAGTATATCGCGTAACTAACTTCCCTGCAGAACAGGTTATTAATGTGTTGTTATCTGAAAATACTATACAAGTTATTCCGGTGGTTGCATCTACAACTAATATTACACCGACATTGGTACAAGTTAATGAATTTGGAGGATTTTATTAATGCAAGTTCAAAAAGACGTTAGATATTTAAATAAAGATTTTGGTCAATTTAGACAGAATCTTATAAATTTTACACGTCAATATTTTCCTAATACATACAGTGATTTTAATGAATCGTCTCCAGGTATGATGTTTATTGAAATGGCTTCATATGTAGGGGATGTCTTATCATATTATACAGATCAATCTTTTAGAGAGTCGCTACTTAAGACATCTAAAGAAGATGCAAATGTATTAATGTTATCGCAACTATTTGGTTATAAACCAAAACTTAACTCTCCTGCTACAGTAACTCTAGAAGTTTATCAGTTAATACCTGCTATTGGAAGTGGCGTCGATGCACGCCCAGATTATAGATATGCATTATCTATTAAAGCTGGCATGCAAGTTTCGTCTACTACATCTAATATAACTTTTAGAACAATACAACCAGTTGATTTTAATAGTAATACTGCAGATGATCCTACAGAAATTTCTGTGTATGAATTAGATAATGCAGGTAATGTATTATATTATCTATTAAAAAAGTATGTAGACGCTGTCAGTGGCCGTGTTATAACGACAGAGTATTCGTTTAATAATCCTAAACCATATGATAAAATATCACTGCCAGAAACAAACGTTTTGGATATTATAAAAGTTACCGATAGTGAAGGCAATACATGGCATCAAACAGATTATTTAGCACAAGATACTGTATTTGAAGATATTTTAAATATTCCTTATAATGACCCTGATTTAGCTGTATATCGTAGTACAGTACCATATATTTTAAAATTACGTAAAACTCCTAGACGATTTGTAACACGTGTAAGATCAGATTTACGTACTGAGCTGCAGTTCGGATCAGGTATTAGTTCGGATGCTGATGAAGAAATTATTCCAAATCCTAAAAATGTTGGATTAGGATTAGATTATTTAGAACGTACAACAAATTCAAATATTGATCCGTCAAACTTTTTATATACTAGTACGTATGGATTGGCTCCGTATAATACTATATTAACAGTTCAATATAGCGTAGGTGGTAGTATTGATGATAATGTAACATCAAATGTATTAACCGTTATTAATTCAATTGAATATACTACAAATCCATTTAACGTAGATCTTACATTTGTTAAAACATCTGTTGCAGTAAATAACGCTGGTCCGGCTATTGGTGGTAAACAACGTGATGAACTTGAAAGTATACGACAAAATGCCATGGCAAGTTTTGCTGCACAAAACAGAGCAATTACAAGAGAGGATTATATCGTACGTTGTTATTCAATGCCAGTAAAATATGGTTCAGTGGCTAAAGCATATGTAGTAGCTGATCAGCAAGTCAATGCGTATGATATTACATATCCACGTGAAACTATTCCTAATCCGTTAGCTTTAAATGTATATGTATTAGCATACAATGCAAATAAAAACTTTGTATCCCCTAATACAGCATTACAAGAAAATTTACGTACATATCTTTCAAATTATAGAATGTTAACTGACGGTATTAATATAAAAACTGCACATATCATAAACATTGGTATTGAATTTGATGTTATACCTCAACCTAATTATAATAGTAACGAAGTAATATTAACATGTATCAATCGTTTAAAGACAATGTTTAATAATGATAGAATGCAAATTAACGGATCTATCAATATTTCTAATGTTGTAAGTGATTTAGATAGATTAGAAGGCGTACAAAGTATACCTAGATTAGAGATACATAATCTTTATGATACAAATGCTGGTTATTCTGGTAATGTATATAACATTAATTTAGCAACACGTAATAATATTGTATATCCTAGTTTAGATCCATGTATTTTTGAGATCAAATATCCGGATACAGATATTGTAGGTAGAGCCATTAGCATATAAGGAAGTGTACTATGTATCAACTATATTTTGTCGATAAAGATACTACAATATACGAACGGTTTCCTAACCGTAATACGGGAATAGATGCGGTTTTAGAACTAACAAAAATTGCATCTGGGTCTAAATTAAATGGCGAAATTCAAGCCAATACTTATAACAGTCGTATATTAATCGACTTTAGTTCGCAGATATCTACATTGGCAACCGCTATAGCAAATGGTACTATTCCTCCGATTGGAAAAGCTGCCGGATCTGCATCTGTATATCTTAATTTGCATGCCGTAGATTCTACGGATTTGCCGTTATCATATACATTAAAAGCTTTTCCAGTGTCACAATCATGGGTTAACGGAAACGGTAATTACAGCGACTTCCCAGAAATACGTAATGGAGCTTCTTGGTATTATCGTGATGATTATGATTTAGCTACCGCATGGAATACTGGATCGGCCCCGAGCGCTGGAGAACCAGGCGCAACTATTAGCCAAGGAGGCGGAACATGGATTACGGGCTCAGGATATGAAGCTAGTCAGTCGTTTAGTTTTCAATCGCCAGATGTTCGTATGGATGTTACGGATATTGTAAATAAATGGACTACAAATGTTATACCTAATTATGGATTCATTGTTAAACGATCTTATACGGATGAAACATCTGGTGATATTTTAGGTAGTTTAAAATTCTTTTCTCGAGAAACAAATACTATTTTTGTTCCGAGATTAGAAGTTGCATGGAATGATACAAATTTATCAGGTACTGGATCTGTTACAGAGATTTCTGTAAATGAAACATATGTACCATATTTTAAGAATTTGCGTGACTCGTATAGAGACGCCGATGTTACTTTATTTAGAGTAGGGGTTCGACCAGAATATCCAACGGCTAGTTATATTTCAACAAATTCACATTACCTAAATAATTTTAGATTGCCGGCTACTAGTTATTATTCAATTAAAGATTCGGTTACGGATGAAACAATAATTCCATTTGATACCACTGCTACTCAAATAAGTTGTGATACTAACGGAAATTATTTTAAAATAGCTTTTAGTACATTTATGCCAGAACGATTTTATAAAATAGTATTAAAGGCAGAACATAGCACAGGTGATACTCAGATACATGATAATGGATATTATTTTAAAGTAGTTAGATAATGCCAACAACAAATAATAATATATACGATAATCGTTACACTAATAGACGTAATACATACGAAGAATATCCTCAACCGACAGGTGTATATACGGATGAGCAGATTGCTAATGTACGATACGACGCTTTTGGTAGGCCATATTGGATTTCACCTACTAATCAAAACAATCCATTAAACGAATTACAACGCGATGGGATGAATATATTGTCGGTCAATGTACAAATACCTAATACATATGCCAAATATAAATTAGAAAAAGTATTTCCAAATGTAACTGAGGATCGTATAGACGAATTACTAGATGATGAATGGAACTACTTCGGACCAGATCTCGTAACTGAGTTACGTGCTCCTGGGGTCACTGGTGAGTTTAAGACAGCGTTTGAAATTAATACTCCTATAGATTTTCATGCTACATATATCTTATACGGGCCTTCGACAATCGAATCTAGAATAGCATCAGGCCAATTAACCGATGATGTAATTAAGAATACATTTTGTGTCTTTTTTATACGCGACTCAAAAGCATATCCAATTCCCAACTATAAAACATTGGAAGTAATGTTAGTCGAAAACGGCAAATCATATTCGGATATAAAAGAAGCTACGTTACAAGAAATGAACGAGTATGATTTTACATTGGATGGTGTTTTTGCGGGAGATCAGACCGTTACGTATACACCGGATCCGGTTGAAGAATTTCAATTTCGTACTTTATTAAATCGTAGTAACGAATGGACTTCGTTAATTAGATATAAAAGCGGATATCGTCCAACATTGCCGTTTACACGTGATCCGGGTGATTATATTAAACCATTAGGATATACTGGAACAACATCTAGTCAACCCGATGTGTATGTGGCAGAAGATCCGACAGATACTTTCTTTGATACTACTTTTCAACAACAAACTTATAAAGAAAAATTACGTGAACGTTTTGAGGGTAAATTAATTATTTTAAATTGGCCATCTCCATATGCTAGTGGAGAATTAGGCGACGGTACTAATGTAGCTGATAGTTATCAATTCGGTTTACGTATGATGATACATGGCTATTGGAAACAAGTAACCGATCCTAACGTGTTAAAATTATATGCTACAATCAATAACTTTGATATATCAGATTTTGACGACCCAGGTTCTGGCGGTAATCCTTTGTTAGGAACTAATGGATTAATTAATATATTAGTGAATCAGCGTGGTATAACTGTTATTAATTATTTTGGCACTGAGTTTGCTCCAATATGGAATGATTTTCCGCATATCTATGACGTAGATGATGTTGATTTATTAGATTATCAAGAATATTTAGACTACTGGAGCAACGGTAGTAAAATGTTCGATGTATATTATTTGAATCCATACGAGCCTAAAGGAAGTATAGCATATTATCCGTTTTCTAGATTAGTATTGTTGCAAGAACAATTAATCAATCAGTTTGAAATTGATGCTATACGTCCACAATTATTAACTTTGTGGCAATCGATCGCCACAAAACTTACAAATATTTCTAATATAGCTAATTCAATACCGGGCAATTTTACACAATATTTCTTTAACATATATGGAGAGTCTGGGGATATTTTTAAAGTAATGAATGCGCCTAATGGCGATAAATGGAAATTTGTAAAAAGAAAAAATAACGGCGAACTAAAAGCTCTAGATGATCAGGCTAGCTTCTTACGTCTTTTAGAAAAAAATAATAATATTCTACGAAAGTTTGATGGTAATGAGGAAATGAATATTGTTAACATTTCTAAATGGGGTAAAACAGTTGAACAGGATAGACTACGTAATCTTAGTTTAGGTGACTCGACAGGGTTAGCGGCCGGCGGAGCGGCGGTCGGAGCTATAGGAACAGCTGCAGGTGTTAGTGCAGCAGTTGCCGGTACGGCTGTCGGTGCAGTAGCTGTTACAACAACAGTGCCAGTATTAGTAACCGCTCCTATAATACTTACATCAGTAACAACAACAGTGCCGGTAGTGTTTTCTACTGGATTAGGAGCTAGTGCTGCACTAACTGCTACTGGAGTCGGTGTTGCTGTTGTAGCTTCAGCTGTAGCTTTATATTTTGGATTGCAGGTTATAATGGGCGAAGCTTTAGATGATAAGTATGACTTGCCAAGAAACAAATACATATATAATGGCCCGGGTGGAGGCGGTAGTGATAGACTAAGAACATTAATGAACGGCTCGTATACAAATGCAATGATATTAAATGAATTAGCTGCTACAATATCTCAATTAGAAATAAATTCTACTTTAGCAGATGAGGCTTTGATTGCGTTACGTCAATCGATCACAGCATTATCGCCCGCGATAAACGAAATAGAAAGTAGAATCAATTTGGCTGAAGGTATTGAAGAATTTCAATTATTACTAGCAGATTTACAGACAATTGACGGCGTGTTAGATAGTTATATAAGTACGATTATACCTATAATACAAGACGCTAAAACACAAATGGATTCAGTGGCTATTGTACAAATGCAAAAATATTATGATGCTATTCAATATGCACGTAGGATAGTATATGAACGCGTAGGAATAAATAATACACGTGGAATACAATGGCCCGAAGCTTCTATAGCAGTTATAAACAAATATTTACCAGGTAAGACTTTTGATGACTATTTACCGCAAAGTTAAGATATGTTAGAAAGATTTTCAAATAAAGATTATATACTATCAACAAAAGGATTTGTACGTGGTATAACTTGGAAGCAAGAAGACGTTGAACAATTACAACTTAGTACACAAACCGTACTAACACAAGAAAGACCTGTCGTCGAATTACATTTATATTCGCCGGGTGGAATGTATATCACTGGCGGCGTTACAACGGCATTTGATTTTGATAGAGATAAAATTTCTGTTGACTATGCTGCGTTTTTTAATAACATTGACATTGAACGCGGTTACTATGAAGTAGTATCAAATATATATCGTAATTTATTAGGATCTGAAATTGATCCTTTAATACAAATAAAAGAAATATCCGCAGATCGCCGTGAAATAATCGTACGTTTAGTACCATTAGATCCGGCACGATTAGCTGTTAACGGCAATGCAATTCCTGCATACTTAACAGCTAATGATTCGGTATTTGACAAAGATATATTTTTAAATTTTGGTAAAGATAGATTAGTAAAAGTAATTAATCAACGTAACTATTCAGAATCAAATACATTAGAAAATAATACTATTGCATTTAGATTATATCAGCCATTGCCTACTGATATTGTCATATCAGATACATTATGGATTATAGAATCGTTATCAGACTCAATTACAGATAATGTTAATGTAACTACAGTAGCAGATGATCGTGTAGTAAATATATTACGCGGTCCTAACTTTGAATATGCTGACGATTTAGCTACAACAACCGAAACAGACTTTCAAAACTGGAATTCGTTGTTAGGGTCTAATTTATCAACATCACAACAGATTATTGATAAATATTTTTCTGGATCGTTAGGTGGTGTACATTTAAATGTTGATTATACTGCATTTGAAAACTTTGTATTCTATTCTTCGGCATATGAAAGATTAGCTAATTTTAAGTATAAGTTAGAATTAATTGAATATTATGACGATCAATTAAATACGTTAAACAATGTAGCATTAGGCACTGATGATACGGCACTTCAAAATAACATTGCATTAACAACAGAACGCAAAGATAATGTTATCGGGGGGTTTGACGGATTTGAACGTTGGTTGTATTCTGAGCCTACTGCTAGTTTAACAACGCATGGTATATCAGGAAGTTTTATTGGAGCTGATGGTTATGCATTAACACCATGGCCTAAATATTTATCTGGAAGCAAGTATTATTTATACGATACTACAGATTCAATATCTACATCATGGTATAATGGATTTTCTGCAACCGCGTCGTTATATGACGAACAAAATAACAATGCATTAGTAAAAACAATACCAGAACATATACGTAACGATGCCAATAATAGTGAATATGAATTATTCATTAATATGATTGGCCATCATTTTGATATATTGTATACATATGTTAAAGCTTTATCCGATACATATCGTCCTGAAGAAAATCCTAAATTAGGACGTAGCCGTGAAACGTTATATCATATAGCGGAAAGTTTAGGATGGAAATTATCTAACGGCAATCAAGCTACTGCATTATGGAAATATAAGTTAGGTACTAACTATGATGGTACATATCAGAGTACTGGTAGTTTATTTAGTAAGTCAAATGAAGATATTAGCACTGAAGTATGGCGTCGTATTGTAAACAATTTGCCTTACTTATTAAAAACAAAAGGTACTAGTCGTAGTATTAAAGCTTTGATGAATGCATATGGTATTCCTCAGACATTATTATCTATACGAGAATATGGCGGCCCGGCAGCTACAAATGACCAACCTTCATTAATTGAAGACCGATTTGCATATGCTGTTAGATTAACAGGAGAAAGCCAAATATATGCACATATGCATCATGTTTCTTCTAGTATAGGAACCCCATGGGGTATTGAACGTGGGATTATTCCTATCATAACGCATGAAATACGCTTTAAACCTAGCGTTACTCAATCCATGTTGTTAATGTCATATGCTAAAGATGTAGCTGCTTCTATTTATGTCGATGATGAATATGTAGATCCGTTTTATGTTAGTAGTTTAAGTGCCAATGGCGAAAGTTTATGGCATGTTATATTAGAACATACAGCATCTTATTCCGGATCTGGAAATTATGGACGTGTACATTTTATAATGCCCGATGGCGGTTCAACTTATGTTATAGATCCGTTACATGCAACAACTCCATGGACTCCTATATATGACGGCGATTGGTGGAATTTTAGATTAAACTATAATACATCCGGCTATCATTTGAATTCAGGTTCAAATACAGATACTTCATATCAAATTAAAGTACAAAAGAAATCTGATTTTGTTAATGCTAAAGTTGTACATGCGGTATCTGCTTCAACTGTTACGGCTACTAGCGGTAGCCATTATCAATTTTGGTGTAGTCCTACCGCATCTTATAATATATTAATTGGCGGGAACAGCGGTTCTACAAATAATAACGATATTTACGGATTAGATGCATATGTATCTACATCTTTAGGATTAGGTAGTATACCTACCATGTATAAAGGTAATCTTCAAGAATATCGCGCTTGGTTAGAAACGGTTAATGATACTGCATTTAATGACCATACTATTAATCCTACCAGTTACGTTTCTAGTATTTCGCCTAGTAGTAGTTTCGATACGTTAATACGTCATTTTACATTAGGCACTGAAACTAAAGCTTACGATTTAAGCACAGCAGCCATTTCAATTATTTCTAGTAGTCATCCATTCCGTGGCGTGTCCAATTTTGGCAGTGAAGCATTACCGTTTGAAATTACTGGCAGTGTTCGCGGATTTCAGACACCTGCCAATTTACAACGTGGCAATTTTAATGTTGTAGAAGAAACGTATTACATACCAGGTACGTCTTTAGGCGGTAATAATTACTATTCACAAAAAATACGTTTTGACGATAATGAGTTAGTATATAATTTATCTCCAATAGCTAACGGAGAACGTTCTCGTTACGATTTATTTCCAGTAGACTCTAATAAACTAGGAATGTTTTATAGTATGGCGGATCAGATTAATAAAGATATTTTTAATCATATAGGCCGTGTAGAGATAGATGATTTTATAGGTGACCCAGATGATGAGTTTGAATATGATTATCCGGATTTACGTACTTTTGCTAAATATTATTGGAAAAAGTTTTCTGATAGAAATGATCTAAACGCTTATATACGTATTTTTAGTCAATTTGATTTTTCGTTATTTGAACAAATAAAACAATTAATACCAGAAAGAGCTGATTATGTATATGGATTATTAATCGAGCCACATGCATTAGAACGTGTTAAAGTACCTTTATATAAGGGTATGTCAAATGCACGTGAAAACAATATAGATGTTTTACTACAAGGTTCAAGACCAACCAGTAGCGCTGATTATTTTCCGGAGTATAATGCAGTAATTGATAGGCCGTTAGTTGTTGAGTCTGATAACATAAATGAAACTGTAGGTACAATTGAACGTCCATTGTCGTCGAGTGCAGATTTTATTACTGAACATTTAGCAAATATAGTGTACGGTATTGAATCAGATTATTGTACTATTTATACACCACCTGTAGACGAACGTCCTTCTAGTACAGCATCACTTTATTCAGTTAATAGTGTAAACCGTAATGATACATTAGCATGGAGCGCGTCACAAGGAACATTATATAGTTGTGTAGTAACATCTGGCAGCGGCGAAGCAACTAATACAATTACGCCAAGTGAAACAACAGATGATTTATTACTACGATATTATTTGAATACACAACATGATGTAGAATATGACTTTAAAGTACAATTCACATCCCGAGATGCAAATTCATCGGGTACAGGCTCTTGTACAGTACAATTACTAACAATCGATGAAGATAATGTACGCGTAGTATTAGATGATGAAACACGTATTTTAAACTATAGTGGAACGTCATATCAAACATCAGAATTTATTTTCCGTAATGTATTAGTTAATGCATATAACGACTTGTATGTAGCAATTAAATTTAATAATTTAAATACCGGGGGTGCTGACTTCATACCCGGAATTGACAATGTAGTAACTACACGTACTGTAAGTGAGGTTTGTCATACTGGAATATTTCCTTTTATTGATGATTGTCGAACAAGTTATATCTATAAAAAAGATATTTTGTATTATTCCGGAAGTGATACATCAAAAAGCCGCGAACAAAGAAATGCCGATCATTACTTAAGTCAATCATTAGGATTGTATTATAGTTCTAGTATAGAAGAAGCTTGTTATCATGATGATTTTAATACACAAATAGAAAATTTATATCATGACGGATGCCGTATAACTGCGCCTGATATAAATGTATCAGTTCCGTTAGGTGGTATAGGATATGGTCCGGTAGTGACAGTATGGATTACAAATCCAAATCAATTGATATATTCTTTAACTCCAGGCTCAATTACAGTTGGTGGTAATACAGGTACGGCTGGTCCGGCTGGTGGAAATACAGGGCCTGGACCAGGTAATTTACAGCCAGGTAACTTAATTATTAGATAATTTTAATGATATACATATTTATTAAAAAATAAGGAATTTTATGGGATATTTAGATAATAGTTCGATTACGGTAGATGCGATTCTTACTAAAAAAGGAAGAGAATTGTTAGCCCGCGGACAAAACGAATTTGTAATTACACAATTTGCATTAGCAGATGATGAGATTGATTACGGATTATATAATACAGAACATCCGTTAGGTACTGCTTATTACGGCGCTGCTATTGAAAATATGCCAATTGTAGAAGCATTACCAGATGAAACATTGATGATGAAATATAAGTTAGTGACGTTACCGCGCGGTACTGTTAGAATTCCAGTAATATCTGTTGCTACTACATCTGTAACATTAGAACCCGGCCAGGACTTTACCATAGCACCTCAAACTATTAATTTTAGTGGTGGTAATTCTCAATACGGATATACAGCAATTTTAGCTAGTTCTGAAGCAGGTACAATTGTAGCAACACAAACCGCACAAATACAAATGGGGCCTACCATTCCTCAATTTATTGGTGATAATGAGGCAGCACAAAGTGTTACAGTTGTAGGTCGTACATTTACATTTACTGCTGCTAATTTGTTATTACCTACATCGACTACAATACTAATCATTGGAAATGAGACAGGCGGTCGTGTTACGATCACTATTAATATCAATCCAATAGCATTAAATAATATGCCTCAACCAGCACCAACAGCATTAGGCGGTGGGTAATTAATTGATTGACAATTTTAAAGTAACTACAATATAAAACATAGAATAATATGGCATTAACATCACAATATCCGCAAGGATTTATAGATTGGGCAACAACGACTCAAGGAGTTAATTTTAATAACCAAACAATTAACGGAAATGCAATTCCTGCATTCGATGCTGCACTACAAAATTTATTAGCTATCTGGGTAAGTTTAGGACGTCCCGGAGGAGTAACTGGTTTTGGTGGAGGTACTAATACCGCTGGTACTGTAGCGCAGCCATTTGGAACTTCGGCAATGCGTCCACAAATGCGCCCGCCACGTGGAGGTAGAATTTGGACAATGTTTAATCCAGACGATGATATTCTACCTAACAATGTTGATACTGTTACTAAAGGATTGTTTTCTTGTAATTCGGGAAGTATGCAGTATTTTTATACTTCTTCTACAGAAACAGCTATTCAAAATACATATTACAGAGAAATTTATACTGCGGATTGCAATTGCGGCGGTCCTGGTACAGAACCTCAATTTTCTATTGCATATGGACACTTTGCTGGATCTGGATCTGTTGATTTAACGGGCAATTTAAATAATGATACTCCATCACGTGCTATTTATGCTCAGTATGCACAATTGTTATTAGAACCTAACGATACTAAATTTTCGATTAACGGCCGAGATACGGATAGTATATACGTACTAAATTTTAATCGTGCACGTTGGAGAGAGCGTATAGATCCAGGAAATATTGAAATTAATTTAGCATTTTTATCTGGATCACAGTTTCCTCTTAATAATGCACATACAGGTTCGAATGTAACGTTGGATGGTACTGGTAGAGTATTACGGTTGATTGATAATTCATCTACTACTGCAGCAACAGTGGGCGAGTCGGGAAAACGTTATAGTATTGTTTCTGGAACTATTGATGGCGGTACTAGTATTTATAATTCTGCAGCTCCTCATTATTACGGATTATTTTATCCAGACCATGGCGTTGTTGTATTGGATGGTACTAAATTGGATCAATCGGCATCATTTGGTACAGTATCTGGGTCGCAAGTGCAAGGTGATAATGCAATAAAATTATTTACATCTATATCAGGATCTGCTCCTTTAGATGATGGTGCTACTGCATATACATATGGTATACAGGCTCGTTCTGCAGAAGAAATTAAATCAACTTATTACTTCGTTCGTGTAAAAAATGCAGAATATAATTATTCTAATAACCCTTCATTTACTTCCGGGTCATACGGTGATATGAGATATTCAACATTTGTTAACGATCCACAAGTATATATTACAACCGTAGGTTTATATAATAATAGTAGAGAATTATTAGCTGTAGCTAAGCTTAGTAAGCCAATATTAAAATCGTTTACTAGAGAAGCTTTAATTAAAGTTAAATTAGATTTCTAATAAAACGATGATATGTCAGCTACGCCATCTGTATTTAGACCAGTTCGGGCAAATGATGTCCATGTACGACCGTTCCATGTTTACAAACATTACTATGTAAGTAACGTTACAGCGTCGAATTGCAATCCAGCAAATACAGGCTCGTCGTACTATGCACGTACTGCATTACATAATACTAATTTAATCAATACAAGTGATCCGACTTCAACGTTTTTATTAAATACTGACGGGTCTGATCAAAATATTGAGTGGCGTAGTTTAGATCATAGATTTTATCGATATCCATATGACTGGGCTCGTTCTAGCGAATTGACGAATCCTAGAACAAACTATAAATTTTTATTTTACTCAGCATCGACGTTGGCTATACCATATTTAGATGCCGGCGAACGTATAAAACCAAATTCTGTCTTTCTTGAAGCAACTGTCTCTGGACAGTATATTAATTTGATCGACGATGGTTATGGTAGTTTACGTGACCCGTTAATATTAACAGCTTCGTTTGCATCTTCTAGCTATTGTCAAATGTATTATACGTTTAATAATGCATTTCGTAGATTTAATTCAAATTTTGGATTGATATCGGATGGTAAATTAGAATATACGTTACAACGTAAAACTATTAACAGTACTGTTAAAAATGTTGATATACAACAAGGGGTTACATTAATTAACGGAGTTTCAGATATACATAATTCTGGATTATCTGGATACTTTGACGGACAAAGTTATATACGATTATCGAACGATAAAATATATAATCGTTTTAATCACTGTGATAGATGGACTATTTCATTTTGGTTGTATCCTGACTCTGCTTCATTATCAGCTGCAACTAGTAGTGCAGGAACAATTATATCAAAAGGATCTGTTGTACGAGAATTGCAGCCTATACCGAATACTACAAATACTGGCACGGTATTAGGATATGCAGATACTGTATACGATAGGCCGAATCCGTTTACTGGCGATTGGACTAATTATAAAACTCCGATGGAAATATCTGTAGGTACTGCTCTTGACGTCTTTTATGTAGAATCTGGATATGTATCAGCAAGTTATGTCGACGCGCTGGCAAGTGCGCCCGCTGTAATGTTTAGATCGAGCGACGGTATAAGCAGTACTGAAGTACGTGCTCCAATATCTGGTTCTGAATGGCAACATTATGCTATTGTTTATGACGGAGATCTCGTTTCAATATACCGTAACGGTATTAGCTCTGGAGTTGCTGCTCCATTACCAAAATATGCATCGGTTAATGCGGCTGATATAATGATAGGAGCTACAGATACTAATTTTAAACATGGATATAAAGGTAACATCGCTGAAATACGTTTTTATGATTATACAGTATCAAACATAGGTATTCAATCATTAGCAAATCGAAATTTTTTATCAGGCTCTTTATATCAAACTAATGTAGCTGGTAACGTATTTTATCGTAATGAACAAGTTGTTGTCACATCGCCAATGCCTAAATATAATTCCGGATCGGGTTTATTTAATCAACAATGGAATCTATCATATCGCGGACAACGTACTATTTATGAAAATGAAGTAATGGTACGTATACCTGCAGATACTATGAATGTAAGTGTAAATCCATCAGCAACTTTCCGCCGCGGTAGCGGTATTGATAATAATTGTAATACAGCTGGACCTAATAATGGAGCCGAACGTTATAATGAACCTGGGGAATTTAGATTAACTGGATTTTTATCGGGTAGTATGTTACCATATATTACAACCGTAGGCTTATATAATCCAGAAGGGCAATTGTTAGTCATTGGTAAATTAGCTCAAGCAGTACAAAAACGTGATGACGTTCCGACAAACATTATTATTCGTTGGGATTACTAATCAACATATTTATATAAAAGGAAAAAGTTATGGCATGGCATTCAAAGTCAAATATTCGGGCAAACGCGATTAAATACGGTTACCGATCAGGGTTTGAACATAAAATATCAGAACAGTTAGAACAATTAGAAATCGATCCTAAATACGAACAAACGGTTGTTAAGTATACTATACCAGAACGTCAATCAAAGTATACAGTAGATTTTACATTACCAAATGGTATATTAATTGAGACGAAAGGTCGATGGATGACAGAAGACCGTAAAAAACATTTACTAGTTAAAGAACAACATCCGGAACTAGACATACGTATTATCTTTCAGAGTGCAAAAACTAAAATACGTAAAGGTTCAAAAACATCATATGCAGACTTTTGTGATAAGCATGGAATCTTATGGGCAGAAAAAAAGATTCCAGAAAGTTGGCTAATCTCTTGATCTTATGAGATTTTGTTTATAAATTCATGTATATAAATTTTTATGAAAGTTATTGAATAAAACATTGTTAGTATGACAATGCTAATTAATAATATTAATATAATTAATAATTAATGAGTAAGTACTCACTTATTTCTTTGTTAGATTCTGTCTTAGGTAAAGGTAAGACTAATACAAATGATAACATTGCATATTGTTGTCCATTTTGTAGCACGCAGAAAAAAAAGTTAGAAGTCAATCTTGTTACTCAATATTGGCATTGCTGGGTTTGTAATGCATCGGGTAGAAAGTTAAGTGTTTTATTTCGTAAGCTTAATGTACAAAGAGATAAGATTGCTCAATTACTTAAGCTGGTAGATGA
>Ga0172373_10003234_pt1 | contig 24068 bp, 20 predicted proteins | sample Lak10m_2_FD_114546 | JGI IMG/M metagenome (GOLD analysis project Ga0172373, IMG submission 114546) | Freshwater microbial communities from Kabuno Bay, South-Kivu, Congo - kab_092012_10m | ecosystem: Environmental > Aquatic > Freshwater > Lake | place: Democratic Republic of the Congo...
AACCTCGAGAAGGAAGTCGAACGCGGCCACTTCCGCGCCGACCTCTACTACCGCCTCGGCGTCTTCCCGATCGAGGTCCCACCCCTGCGCGAGCGCCGCGAGGACCTCCCCGCCCTCGCCCAGCACTTCATCACCCGCTCCGCCCGCCGCCTCAACCTGCGCGCCCCGCGCCTCACCCCCGCCGCGCTCGACACCCTCACCACCTACGACTGGCCCGGCAACGTGCGCGAACTCCAGCACGTCCTGGAGCGCGCCGTCATCCTCGGCCGCGGCAAGTCCCTCGAGCTCGGCGAGCTCCTCCCGCGCGCGAAGTCGAGCTCCAAACCCTCCGCCGCGCCCGCCCCCGACGAACCCCTCCCCACCTTCGCCGAATTCAAACGCCGCGAACGCGCCCTGCTCGAATCCGCCCTCGAACGCGCCCAAGGCAAGATCTCCGGCCCCGGCGGCGCCGCCGAACTCCTCGGCATCAAACCCACTACGCTGGCCTCCAAGCTCGAGGCCTTCGGCCTGCGCCCCAAGGCGCGGTCTGGCCCCGGTCGCCGCGGCTAGAGCCACGTTGGATGGGAGCCTTCCGGGCCTGGAGGCGGTCTTCGAGGCAGCTTTCTCTAGCGTGGCTCGGGATCTTCAGGCTTGTCGTACTCGCAGATCAGCGCACCGAGCCCGAGGCCGCGGGCCAGGCGCGCAGGGTCGTCGGGATCGACTGCGACCTCGACCACGAGAGTCGTGGTCGGGTCGGGCTGGAACACTGCGAGTGGGCGCAGGTGCACGACCAGGCGTTCGGCGCTCGACTCGGTGACGGCGATCGGGGTCGTGGACAACTCTCCGAAGTCCTGGACGATGCTCTGGTAGAAGGCCACGTGCTCGCCGACATCGACGCGCTCGAGCAACGCAGGTGCGTAGCTGGACTCGATCCATGTCGCCAGCGAGACCTCGTCGCCGGCGTTGTGCGCGGCGATCCAGGAGAGCGCTAGCCGACCGGGCGGCGTGTCGGAAAGACTCGCGGAGGAAGCGGTGGGGCGAGCAACGTGCGCGGAAGGCTCGTGGCTCGCGGCAACGGGCACGGGCGCCGGATCGGAACTCGAGCAGGCGGCGACCACGGCGAGCCCGCAAACAATCCAGGGATGTCTCATGGAGAAGCGTACGACGCGCGAGGAGGCTTCCGCCTTCGGGCGCCGCAAACAGGACCGTGGGGACGGTCAACCTATGGGTAGCGAACTTGCGGCGCAAGACGTCGGGGTCACTGATCCGCCCCCCGCCCGAGCTCCCGGCGAGGCTCACGAACGATCGCGAAGGAGAAGCTCTACAAGGCGATCCTCGGACACGTGCGTGGTCTGCACCCGCACTTCAACATCGGCATCTCGACCGGCACGAGAGGCAACCGCGCGAATAGCTGGCTGGCTCTTCGTCCCGAGCGAGCACGAAGTCGACGAGTCGAAGGGCAAGCCCAAATGAAAAGGGCCCCGTCACCGCTATGCCTTTCGGCGCCTCCCAAGCGGAGCTTGGGCGTTCGCGGGGTCCAGGGCCACGGGTAGTATCGTCTGCCGACGCTCGAGAGCCAAGTCCGGCACTGCGTTCCTTCGGGCCTGGCGTCGGGGAGCCCCGCCCAAGCGCCCTCGAAGGGGTCATCCTGGCGGTCGGCGGCACACTCTTCCTCGACGAAGTCGGCGAGATCCCGCTCGAGCAATCCGGCCCCGGCGGCGCCGCCGAACTCCTCGGCGTCAAACCTACCACCCTCGCCTCCAAGCTCGAGGTCTTCGGCCTGCGCGGTACGCGTCGAGACAACCCCGCCCGCCGCAGTCGCTGAGCGCCGTCTTCGCGGCGGGTGACGGGAGGCGCATGCCCGGAGTCAGGCAGCGCTTCGCTTCAGCGCTTGCGCCAGTAGCCAGGTCTGCGCTTGGCGTGGGCCACGGCCACGTTCTCGATGCGCTCGCGGGCTTCGCGGTAGACGATCGAGAACGGAAAGCGCTCGAGCAGACAGCGACGCGTACCACTGCGGTACCTGGGCCACGTCCTTGGAGCTTCGAGGATCCGGAGAATGGCCTGATCGAGTTCGGAGAGGAACGCGCGGGCCGCGAGCTCGCTGCGCTCCTGGTACCAGACGAAGGCGCTGCGAGCCTCCTCCACCGCTTCCGGAGTGAAGTCCACTCCCGCGGGAGGAGTCGTCATCCGTCACCGAGGATCTGGCGTCGAGCGAGGCTCCAGGAGATCAGCTTCGAGGCGCCCGTGTCGAGTCTGGCCACGCGACGATCGATCTCCTCAGCCCAGGCGGCTTCCGCTCCGGGATCCACCGGGCCATCCAGGCTTTCGAGCAGGATGCCGGCCAGGGCCGCGCGCGCTTCGTCCGGGAGCTGCAGGGCCTCTTCGATGAGCTTCTCGCGCGAGCGATCCATGCGGAGAAGGTAGCCCTGGTTCCAGCAGAACGGCAAGGGGAAGCTCGAGCGAGCCCCGGGGCGGCCCTGTGAACACCGTCCAGCGAGCTCGCCGACGGCAGAACGCTCTTCCTCGACGAGGTCGGCGAGATTCCGCTCGAGCACCAGGCGAAGCTCCTGCGCGTCCTGCAGGAGGGCACCTACGAGCGCATCGGCGACGCCAAGACCCGCCACACCGACGTGCGCGTGATCGCCGCCACGAACCGCAACCTCCAGAAGGAAGTCGAACGCGGCCACTTCCGCGCCGACCTCTACTACCGCCTCGGCGTCTTCCCGATCGAGGTCCCGCCCGTGCGCGAGCGCCGCGAAGACCTCCCCACCCTCGCCGGATTCAAGCGCCGCGAACGCGCCCTGCTCGCCGCGCGTCCGTGCGAGCGCGACCATCCACGCCTGCTGGAACGTCACGTCCGAGCTCCCCGCAGAGGCGCGCAGTCAGCGGCGGTGCTCGCGGGAGCGGAGTTCCTGGCGCAGCAGCACCAGACGATCGACCAGGGTGTAGAGCTCCGGATGGTCGACGCGCTCGAGCACGACCCAGCCGGCGTCGCCCGTCTCGGTGCCCACCCAGCTGCGCAGGAGGCCGTCGTCCTCCGGCCACTTCACCTGCTGGCCGGGGACGTAGCCCGGAATCCGATCGAACAGGCCGGCCTCGAGGCGGGCCTGGGCCAGCTCCTCGCGGATGCCCATGCTGACCTGGTCCGCTTTGGCGACGAGGGCCTTCAGCGTCTCGGTCGCCGTCTCGGTGGGCCGCTCGCACGCCGCGCGAAACGCGGGATCGGCGAGCAGCGCCTGGAGCGCGCTGCCCTCGCCCGTCTCCGCTTCCTGCGTGACGTCCTGCGCCTCGGGCGCCACCGCGGGCTGCGGGTCCGGCGCGAGAGCCTCGCTGCGCCCGGGAGCGACGAGCTCTGGCTCCACCCCCGCCGGAGAGCGCCCGAGAAGCGCCGAATCAGGCTCTGCGCGGGCCGGCTCCGGGGGAAGGGGCTCGACCTCGGCCCGGCGCCCCCCGCTCCGCTGTCGGACGAGCCACGCACCGAGCGCGAAGACCGCCAGCAGGACCAGGAGCCCTCTCGTGCCCTTGTTCATGGAGCGGCGACCACGGCGAGCCGTCGGGATCTCTCTCGGCCTACCCACGTCCAGCTGCACACCGGCCGGCGCACGGACCGTTCAGCTTTCTGACCACATCCGGCGGGCACCTCCAGGCTTGCGCGCTCAGGGCAGACGCGCCCGGTGCAGCGGCCGCTTGCTGGTGTAGTCGATGACGTCGCGGTTGCTGCCGAGGGCTGTATTGAGCTGGATGGCGGGAGCGGATCCGTCGAGCGGCGCGGCGTACAGATCGAGGGTCTCGTCCGTGTTCCGGTCGCAGCGGAAGAGGGCATGCCCATCGGAGGAGATGCGGAAGTCCGACACGTCGCGCGTTCCGCTCAGCGGAGGGCTGAGCTTCACCCGACCGCTGCCGTCGAGGCGCGCGCTCCACAGCTCGAAGATGCCATTCGCGATGAAGTCTGCACGGTAGAGCACGCGGGAAGAGTCGGGCGTGAAGACCAGCAAGGGGAAGCCTTCCGAGGGCACCTCCATCACTCCGGAATGGCTCACGGACACGGCCGTGCCGGGAGTGGTGACCGAATAGACCTGCGAGTCACTCAGGAAGACGACCGAGGTGCTGCCGGCGACCAGTTCGAGCGCGGAGGGCTTCGCAGGCACGCTGGCCAGCAATTCCAGCGGCTGGCTGCCGTCGAGCCGGGCCATGCGGAGGCTCCAGGCGGGGCCGATCTGGCTGGCGAAGACGCAGAAGGCCGAATCATCGGAGATGCGGAAGAGGCCGGGGCGTCCGCTGCCGGGCGTCAGGATGGTGGAAGAGCTGCCGTCCGTCCGCACCGAGACGAGCTCGCTGTAGGTCTGACTGGTCGGCTCCGTGTCCTTGTAGAGCGCTCGCGAACCGTCGGGGGAGAGCTGGAAGTCCGTGTGCAGGAACTTGGGCCCCTGGCTCAGCCTCAACTTCTGCGTCCCATCCAGGCGGATGCTCCACAGGTCGTCGGCCTGGTACCACCAGGAGTCGCTGATCTCCGTGGCCATGAAGACCACGCGCGCGCCATCGCCGGTGAACTCGGCCTGGGAGAAATCCACCTCATTGAAGCCGAAGCTGCCCGGCTCCGGGAAGCTGAGGAACACGGGCGCTGCGCTGCCGTCCGTGCGCACGACGTTCAGGCCTGTGGTGGTGGTGTCGTAGAGGACCAGGGCCCCGTCGCGGCTGAGGTCATGGATCTTGAAGACGCGCTGACCGGGTGCCAGCACCACGGGCGGCGTGCTGCCGTCGAGCGCGACGCGATAGAGCTCGCCGCGATCATCGACGATGGAATCCGCCAGGAACAGCGCGAAGTCCGGGCCGGCGATGAACTGGCTCACGTCCCCGAAAGCAGGCAGGGGCGGGCTCAGCCGCAGCGGCGCCGTGCTGCCGTCGTCCGCGACGATGAAGAGCTCCTGGACACCGTTCGTGAGTGCATCGGCGACGTAGAGCACGCGCCCGCCGCTGACCCGGAGGATCTCGCCCACGTCCCCACCGGTGGGCATGGGCGCACTCAGCCGTAGCGGCGCGGCGCTGCCGTCCGTCGGCACACTGAAGAGCTCGAAGACCTCATCGGCAAGCTCGTCGGCGACGTACGCCACGCGCGCAGCTGAGCCGTGCCCCGCGCGCAGCGGCGCTGCGCCGGACTGGGCCCCGGGCAGGCTCACGAGGACCACCAGTGCAAGCGTGGAAGTGGCAAGCGAAGGCAACATGCGCAAACTCCAAAGAGAGCCAAGGACCGAGTCGCAGACTTCAATCATTACACCAGAACCAGCAAGCCCACAAGATCCCTCGCGGTCGGCTCTGCAGCGCTATGCTGGCGCAACATGACGGGGGTGCTCGCGGCGACGTTCGGCGCACTGGGAAGGCGCTTCCAGAAGCGGAAGCGGCGGGCTCGCGCCGAACTTGCGGAGCTCGCCTCGGGCGTGGAGGAGATCGTGCGCTGGCAGAGGGGGCTGGCGGTGCTCGTGCTGCTGGCGCTGTACATGAGCGGGCAACGCTTCGTGGTGGCCAGCGATCCGGTGCGGGGCAATCTGGCGCTGCTCGAGGCGCCTGCTGCTCGGGCCCGCCCTGTTCGGCGTGTGCGCCAGCGCCTGGGCTCTCGCGGTCCGCCCCGAAGTCCGCACGCCTTTCTCGAGCGCTTCCGACACGAGCGCAACGCGGAACGGGCGCTCGCGGACGAGCCGGAGCTGCTGCCGGCCAGCTGGTTCGCGACGGACGATGGAAGCTCGTTCAGGCCGGCACGCATCTACCAGTTCCGGAACGACCCGGACGTGCCGGACCGCGAGCTCTCGGCGTTCTTTCCACTGGCGGGCGACGGGGCGACCCTGGCCATCGAGTTCGACCACCGCGACCGATGGGAGCCGGTGCGCGAGCACAGCTTCGGGCCCGACCTCGTGGCGCGCCTCACGGCGGCGGCCGCAGCCTTTCGCGCGGCCTGGGAACACGGCACGCATGCCGAACTCGCCGCGCTCGGTCCGGTCGATCCCGTGGTGCAACGCGCGCTCTCCATCCGCGAAGGGCACGAGGCGCCCGGCGAGCGCCCGGCACTCGGCCCGCACACCTTCGAACTCGGCTGGCAACTCCGGATCGTGTTCCCCTGTGGCGCCCGCTGGCTCGTCACCTACTGGCAAGAGGAAGACGGACGCCTCGTTCTCACGGGCGCGTACTGACCTCGCGGCCGGCGCGCGCCTCATCGAGTCCCCGTAGACTTGCTAGCGCCGCCGCTCGCGGTAGAGGAGTTCCTGGCGCAGTAGCACCAGGCGGTCGGCCGCACGGACCGTTCAAGTTCCTGGTCAGGTCCCGCTCAATCGAGAGACAAGCTCTTGCGAGTGTCCCGCAGCGCGAGCCACAGGAACAGGGCAAGTCCGGTGAGATGCGCGACACCGAACCCGAGCCAGACGAGGAGCGTGTCCAGGCCCTCGAACATCGAGTGCTGCGTGGGAGTCGCAGGCGCTCGCAGTGTGAGCGTGCCCGTGCTCCAGAGGATCCAGCTGGCCGCGCTGGTCAGCATGAGCGCGAACACGCGCAGCGGATGGCTCCAGGCGCCTCGCCGCCCACCGAGGAACGCGAGGCCCGGCAACACCAGGCTCGCCACGAACGCCAGGAGGAACCCGAGAAGGGGTCCAAGGAAGCTCAAGGAAGACGAGGCTAGCCACACGCGGCCGGAACCCCAAGTTCTCCCCGGACGGTCCCCACGCGCCGCAGCGGGAGGCCGGGCTCCGCACGCCGCTCGCTAGACTCGACCCTCGCGCGGGCCGCGCCCCGGCTCTCTTCGTCTTCTCTCGCCATGCAGAAGCCTCTCCGACTCCTGCTCGGTGTCGTCGCGCTGATCGGTTTCGTCGGTTGCGCCGGGCCGGGCACCTGGTCCGCTCGCGGGCGCGACCTGGCCGACTGCTTCACGCTGACGGTCTCGGCGGGCCCGGAGGTCAGCGCGAGCCTGGCGCTCACCGACGCCTGCCACCTCATGATCGGCGGCGGCCTGCATGCCGAGGCGGGCCTCATCGGTCGCCGCGTGGGAGCCGCCGGCGTGCTGAACCTCGGTCTGCCGGTCGCTCCATTCCTCGAGGACGGCATCCTGCACGGACGTTACCTGTTCACCGAGAACTCGGGAGCCTGGCGCAGCTCCGACGTGCAGGACGAGTGCTACCTGATCCACGCGGGCGGCTGGTCCCCCACGAATCCGCCGACCTCGGCGCTGCGTGCCTGGGACCTCGAGTTCGGCCTGACCGTGCTGGTCGGAGCGCGCATCGGCTTCAGCCCGGGCGAGTTCTTCGATCTCCTCGCCGGCCTGTTCGGTGCCGATCCCGCGGGCGACGATCCGGTCGGGGATTGAGCTGGGTCAGGCCGCGGACGTCGCTCGGGCGCCCGAACAGTTTCTCGGCTGCACTGGCAGTCACGACGGTCCAATCCGGCGCGAGCTGCCAGAAGGGCATGTCGCATCGGGCCTGGCGGCGTCTGCACGCGCTGGCACGCGCCGTGCTCTTCGCGCGCTCGTCCCACGAACGAGGTCCATGAGCGAGAAACTCGGCAAGGCGGCGCTGGTTCCCCTGCTGCTCGCCGCTGCGAGTCCGCTCGCGCGGGGCGAGGAGCCGGCTCTTCCGCCCGCGACGCCGCTCGAGGCCGCGCCCGGGGAAGCGTCGCAGGCGCTGCTCGTGCCGAGCGAGCCGGATGCGTTCACCGTCGGGCCGTACCGCCTGCTGCGCGAGCTCGGCACGGGTGGCATGGGCACGGTGTACCTCGCCGAATCAAGTGCCGCACCGCACCGGCGCGTGGCGCTCAAGCTGCTGCGCGAGGGGCTGTTCGCCGCGGATATCGCCGCGCGCTTCGAGGAGGAGCGGCGCGCCCTGACCGTCCTGGAGCACGACCACGTCGTGCGCCTGTTCGATGCCGGGCAGCACGCCGACGGGCGACCGTGGCTCGCGCTGGAGTACGTCGACGGCGAGCCGCTGACGGCCTACTGCGATCGCAAGAGCCTCGACGTCGAGGCGCGCCTGCACCTCTTCGTGGAGGTCTGCGGAGCCGTCGAGCACCTGCACCGGCGCGGCTTCCTGCACCGCGACCTGAAGCCCGCGAACCTGCTCGTCACCGAGCGCGACGGGCGTCCCGTGCCGAAGCTGATCGACCTCGGCCTCGTGCGCCGGCTCGACGCGCGCGAACCCGAGGACGCGCTGGTCGGAACACCGGCCTACATGGCGCCCGAGCAGTTCTGGCTCGGCGCCGAGGAGCTCGACGCGCGCTGCGACGTGTTCGCCCTCGGGCTCGTGCTGCGCGAGCTCCTGATCGGCGCGCGCCCGGTGCGCGGCGTGCCGATCGACCTCGTGCGCCAGGCCTCGCTGCTCGAGCGCCCACTCGCGAGCGTCGAGCTCGCCACCCTCGGCGCCGAGGCCACCACGCTCGCCCGCCGCCGCGCGAGCCGACCGGGCGCGCTCGTGCGCCGCCTGCGCGGCGCCCTCGACCGCTGCGTGCAGCGCGCCATCGCCGGCCCGCGCGCCGAACGCCACGCCTCGGTCGCGGCGCTGAAGCGCGAGCTCGAGCAGGGCCTCCATCGCCACGCGACACGGCAACGCACGCAGCGCCTCCTCGGCCTCGCCGCCCTGGCCGCAACCGGCGGCTTCCTGGCCGGACTTCTGGCCGGTTGAGCACGAACGCTGCGCGCGGAACCGTCGAGCTCAGGGAGCTCGCGCCGGCTTCCGGACCTTCGCCTCGGAGGGGCTCGAGCCCGGCAAGCTGAACCAGGCCGTGTTCGGGAAGAGCGGCTGGTTCGTCGCGACACGCGCGCGCCAGTGGTAGCTCCGCGCCGTGCTCGTCCGTGCGTGGCCGGCGGCATCGTCGATGCTCGCGAGCTCGTCGACGTTCACGCTGCCGCCCGGAGCGCCCAGCGCCTGCGCTGTCCCACGACGGATCCCGGTTCCATCGAAGGGCACGCCGAGCGGCTTCACTTCCCACTCGAGCCAGGCCTCGGCCGGCGCGCTCGCGGCCCAGGAGAAGCCGGCGTTCCACGGGAACGCGCAGCGGATGCGGAAGAGCCCGTTCTCGCCGGTCGTGCCCACGACCGCGATCGGTCGTGCACCGGCGCGCGTGCGTTGCTGGAGCGTCTGCACGAGGCCGCCGGAACCGGCGTTGCCGAGGTACACCGAGGCCTGACCCTCCTCGCTCAGGTCGCCGGTGAACGTCGACTGGCCGACGATCACGTCCGCGTACCCGTCGCCGTTCACGTCCCCCGCGCCCGCGAAGGGAGTGCCCCAGTCGATCGACTGATGCGCACTCGGCGCGGTCCAGGCAGGACTCGTGGCCGGCCAGGTGGCGGAACCCAGGTAGAGGCGTACGCCCGTGTCACCGATCGTGCTCGCGAGCACGTCGGCGTGGCCGTCGCCGTTGACGTCGCCCGCGCCGGCCACCGTGTGCCCGGAGAGACCGTTCATCAACCAGGCGAACGAAGGCGAGAAGCCCGAGGCCGAGCCGGCATACAGGTAGGCGTGCCCCTTGCCCCAGGCACCCACGAGCCAGTCCGAGTAGCCGTCTCCGTTGACATCACCGGCTCGCGCGACGCAGGTGCCGAAGCGAGCCAGATCCTGGTCCCCCACGGCACTCCAGGCGGGCACGGTCGAGAGTCCTCCGGGTGAGCCGAGGAAAAGCTGCACGCGACCCTGGTGCGTGAAGCTGACGCTGTACTGAGGCTCACCCACGACCACGTCGCCGTAGCCGTCCGCGTTCACGTCGCCCACGCCAGCGACGCTGGCGCCGAGCTCCGAGCCGGAGCGGTTGCTCTCCACGATCCAGTCCGCATCGCTCGCGAGGCCGAGAGCCGAGCCGAGATACACGTAGGCGCGACCCTCGAACTGCTCTCCCCCCGAGAACCAGGGCGCGCCCACGATGACGTCGCCGTAGCCGTCGCCGTTCACGTCGCCCGCACCGTCGACGGAGTTGCCGAAGCTCGAACCGACTCGATTCGATTCGGCCGTCCAGGCGGGAACGCTGGCGAGGCCCGCAGGCGATCCCAGAAACACGTACGCGCGTCCCTCCTGCGTTCCGGGGTTGCTGATGCCACGCGCTCCGATGACGACGTCGCCGTAGCCGTCGCCGTTCACGTCACCCGCGCTCGCGACGGAGCAGCCGAACTCCGCGATCGACTGATCGCCCTCGAACGTCCAGGCCGGAGCAAGCGCCAGACCGCTGGCCGAACCGAGGAAAAGCTGGACGCGTCCCTCCATGGACTGACCGTTGTCGAAGAACGGCGCCGCCACGAGCACGTCTCCGTGGCCGTCGCCGTTCACGTCACCGGCGCTGGCCACCGTTTCACCGTGGGCCGAGAACGCCTGGTCGCCTTCCGTCGTCCAGGCCGCCACGCTCGCCAGTCCGTCCGGCGCGCCCGCATAGAGGAAGGCGCGCCCCTCGTCGATCTGCCCGCTGTCGTGGTGGCTCGAGCCGACGAGCACGTCGCTGTAGCCATCGCCGTTCACGTCACCGCCGCAGGCCACCGCGATCCCGAACTGCGCGCCGTCCTGGTCGCTCTCGGCACTCCAGGACGCCGTGGGCGACGGACCCGACGGGGAGCCCAGGTACAGGTGGGCACGCCCCTCATTGATCGAACCTGCGTCCTCGGCGAACGCGCCCACGAGAAGGTCGCTGTAACCATCGCCGTTCACATCGCCCGCGCTGGCCACGGACGCGCCGAAGAGCGCGCTGGCCTGGTCGCTCTCGGCGGTCCAGGACGGGCTCGTGGCGAGGCCGGTGGCCGAGCCCGCGTAGAAGAACGCGCGGCCCTCGTTGCTCTCGCCGCCATCGAAGAAGTAGGCGCCCACGAGCACATCGGCGAAGCCGTCGCCGTTGGCATCGCCCGCGCCCGCCACGGCGCTGCCGAAGCGCGCGCCGCCTTGATCGCACTCTGCCGTCCAGGCCGCACTCGTCGCGAGGCCCGTGGCCGAACCGAGGTAGAGGAAGGCACGCCCCTCGTCGACCTGGCCGCCGTCGAACGCGCCGGCGCCCACCAGAACGTCGCCGTAGCCGTCGCCATTCACGTCGCCTGCGCCGGCGAGCGCGATCCCGAACCAGGCCTGGGCCTGATCGCCTTCGGCCGTCCAGGCCGGGCTCGTGGCCAGACCCGCGGCCGAACCCAGGTAGAGGAAGACCTTGCCCTCGTCGGCGTGCGGGCTGTCGTAGACGAACGAGCCGACGAGCACGTCGCCGTAGCCGTCACCGTTCACGTCGCCCGCTCCGGCGACCTGCTGCCCGAAGTGCGCATCGGCCTGGTTGCCCTCCGCGCTCCAGGCGGGACCGGTCGACAGACCGGTGGCCGAGCCGAGGTAGAGGAACGCCCGCCCTTCGAAGGTCTGACCGTTGCTCGCGGAGTGCGCGCCCACGAGCACGTCGCTGAAGCCGTCGCCGTTCACGTCACCGGCATGCGCCACGGAGGCGCCGAAGCTGGCCGAGACCTGATCGGCTTCGGCCGTCCAGGAGGCGCTCGTGGCGAGCCCCGCGGGCGAACCGAGGTAGAGGAACGCGCGTCCCTCGTCGAGCTCGCCGCCGTCGTACTCGAAGGCACCGACGACCACGTCGCCGTACCCGTCTCCGTTCACATCGCCCGCGCTCGCCAGCGCCTGGCCGAAGTGCGCCGCGATCTGGTCGCCCTCCGCCGTCCAGGTCGGACCGGTCAGCAGCGGATCGACGAGGAGCGGATAGCGCGCGCCCGCGTCGTCGATGGCGAGGCCAAGGCCGCGCTCGCTCGCGCACAGGCGGGCCGGGAGCTCGCGACCGGCCGCGTCGAACGCGTGCAGACCGCGGTAACGCAGCACGACCTCGCCGCGTCCATCCACGAGCACGCCCGAGCGCGCCCCGGCCTCGATCCGCAGCCGCAGGTTGCCGTCGAACTCGAGTCCGATCCACAGCTCGCCCGCACCCGCCGGACGTGTGTCGATCGTCCAGCCCTGCTCGATTCCTTCCGGTCCGTTCACCAGCCACTCGACCAGCGGTCCGAGGTCGCGCTCGGCCCGCGCCTCGCTCACGCTCCAGCCCGCCGGAGCGAGCTCCTGCACGACCTCCCCGCGTCCGAAGGCGCCCGTGCGCAGCGTCAGCGTCCACGGCGCGTCCGCGCCGCTCGCCTGCGCCGAGCGTGGCAGGACCTCGAACCCCTGCGCACCGAGCCGGGTGCGGAGCTCTTGCCTACGGCATGGCGCCGACCATACGTCCGGCTCACTCGCCACCGGCTGGAAGTGGTACTCCGCCGATTCAAGCTGCGAGCTCGCACGGGCACTCCACTCCGCCTGCGGCAACCGGTCTTGCCCCGGCGTGGCGCGGGGCGACCACGACACCAGCACGAGCACGAGCGACTCGAAAAAACACGGCATGACAAAAGCCTCCCTCAAGCCAGAGAGCGAGCGACCCGCACAGGCTACGCGATACCCCGGATCTGCGCCATTCACCCGGGCCGACGGGAGTTCCGCGCCGGATCGAAGCGCTGCGGGCCCGGGCGAGGCGTTCCCGATGGTCCCTCGGGACAGGCTCTGCCTCGAGCCACGTTCCGTGGCATCCTCACGGGTGATGGCCCTCTCCCCCGACGTTCGCGCGCGGATCGAAGGTCTCGGGCTCGCCGCGCATCCCGAAGGCGGCTTCTACCGCGAGATCTTCCGCTCGCCGCTCGAGGTCGTGCCGGCCGACGGGCGCGGTGCGCGCGCGGCCCTGACCGTGATCCACTTCCTGCTGGCAGCGGGGAGCCACAGCCGCTGGCACGTCGTGCGCTCCGACGAGCAATGGACCCACCTCGAGGGCGCGCCGCTCGAGCTCTTCGCGTGGACGCCCGGTGCGCGCGAGGTGACGCGCGTGCGCCTGGGGGCGCTGGCCGACGGCTGCGTGCCGAGCTTCGTGGTCCCCGCCGACGCCTGGCAGGCGGCGCGCCCGACGGGCGCCTTCGCGCTCGTGACCTGCAGCGTCGGCCCCGGCTTCGACTTCGCCGATTTTCGCCTGGTCGTCGAGCTCGCAGCACACGAGCGGCTACGCAAGCTGGCCCCGGAGCTGGAACCGCTCCTGTGACGAGGGTGGAGCCGCGGAGACGGATCGGCCGCGTCGCCCGATGCGACGGACGAGGATCTCGGAAGAGCGCCAGGAGTGGCGGAGCAGCATGGGAAGTCGCGGGTCGAGGTCTCTCACGTCCCGCGCGGCAACCGGGTGCGAAGCGGTGACGTGCTACCCTCAGGCATGCTCAGCCCCTGGATCCTGTCGCTGGCGCTCTGCTTTGCTCCCGAGGATCCAGCCGATGGGCTCGCGCTCGGCGAGATCTGCCATCCAGCCTCCCTCTCCGAGCTGGACTCCGCGCTGCTGGCCGCGGAGGCGACGGATGGAGCCTGGTCCGCGCTGAGACGCGCGATCGGCGCGGCGCGCGTGATCGGACTCGGCGAAGCGACGCACGGGACTGCGGAGTTCCTCGTGGCCAAGCACGTCCTCATCCGTCAGCTCGTCACGGAGCATTCGGCCACCGCCCTGCTGCTCGAGATCTCGGTCGGCGAGGGTGCCGATCTGGATGCCTACGTGAGCGGAGCGCGCGACGATCTCGACGTGATCCTGGGCAGCCTCTCGACCTGGATGTTCAAGGTCGAGGAGTTCGCGGCCCTGCTGCGCTGGGTGCGTGAGTACAACCTCACCGCCACCTCTCCGCTCCGCATCCACGGCCTGGAGGCCCAGTACGCGGATCGCTCCATCCGCCACGCTCTCGACTTCCTGGAGTCCCTGGACCCCGAGCGTGCCGCGTCCTTGCGAGCCTCGTTCGGGCCCGAGCGCATCGCGACCAGGGAGTCCTGCGCGAAGGAGTTCACCTATCTCTACGCGCCCATCCCGGACGCGGTCTTCCAGGCCCACCTGACGCTCTTCCACGAGCTGAGGCGGGTGCTCGAGCTCCAGCGCGAGGCCTGGAGCGCCGAGGTCGGCCTCGACGCCTTCGAGCAAGCACGGCAACACGTCACGGCCCTGGGGCAGTTCCTTTCCCTCGCTTCCCTCGAGGATCCGGGGGCTCGCTCCCAGCTGCGCGACTACGTGATGTTCGTCAACGTCCAGCGGGTCCTCCGCGGCTTGCCGTCCGGCGAGCGCGCCCTCGTGTGGGCCCACAACGAACACGTCTGGAAGCGCGAGGGCAACGGCGGTTTCGACGTTCTCGGACGTCAGCTCGACAGGTGGCTGGGTGCGCAGTACTACGCGCTCGGGTTCGACTTCGGCGAGGGCAGCTATCGAGCTCCCGGGGAGCGCGGCTGGGTGCACAGCGTGCCGCCGCCGGCGAGCGGATCGCTCTCGGCGGAGTTCGCCGCGCTGGCCGCGCCCGACCTGTTCATCGATCTCTCCGCCGCGCGGGGCGACGCGGCCCTTCGGGAGCGCTTCCTGAAGCCTTGCCGCGTACGAGCTCACGCGGGCGGATACGTTCCCATGCGCGATGGAGTGCAGCTCGTCGAACAGAGCCTCTCCCTCGGCGATCGCTACGACGGCCTGATCTTCATCGGAAGAACGAGCCCCAGCACCCTCCGCTGATCGACGACAGGCCGCCGCGCAGCCCGGTGGGAGCCTGGACCTGCCAGCGGTGCCGCGCTCGACGCGAACTCCTGAGTCCCCCCCTGCCGGAGCGGATCCGGACGGTCCTGAAGGCTCCACGGCTCAGGGGGTCTCGGCCGCCAGGACGGCGCGCAGGGCGCGCAGCCAGCGCGCGCGCACCGGATCGGACGAGAGATCACGTGTCTCGCCCGGATCGCGCGCCAGGTCGTAGAGCTCCTCGTGCTCCGGAATCCGGTCACCGTCCAGGTCGAGCTGGCGCAGCTTCAGGCCGTTCGCGGCGAGGATGCAGCGGTCGCCGCCCGGAACTCCCCACTGGTTGCCGGCGAGCACGTAAGCGTGCCCCTTGTCTGGCTGCCCGCGTAGGGTCGAGACCAGGGAGCGTGCACGGATCGGGTAGGGCGTGCGCCCCGGCACCGGAAGGCTGCCCTGGCCCCACTCGATGGCGGTCGCCCACAGGTCGACGATGTGCGTCAGGCGCTGCGAACGACGTCCGCCGCCGAGCACGGGGCCGCCAGCCGCGATCAGCGGCACGCGGATCCCACGCTCGAAGGTGGTGGCCTTCGCACGCAGTGGATCGGGCGCGACGTCCGGCGGAGTGCCGTTGTCTCCGACAACGAGCACCAGCGTCTGCTCGAGGTCCACCTCGCCGAGCACCCGCGCGAGCAGGCCGTCGAGGGCCACGAGCATGGCCTCGTAGCGCGAGCGCGTGTCGACCGTGGGCGGGTAGCCGGCAGGCAGCAGCTCCTCGGGCGGGCGGTGGAACGGCTCGTGCGCGAGATTCGGGCAGACGATGGTCAGCTTCGGGCCTCCAGGCTCGACCAGGAAGGAACGCGCGGCCTCGGCCACGGCCAGAGGTTCGTACTCTCCCGACCTGCGCTCGCGACACAGCTCGACGCGCATCCAGTTGGTGTAGCTCTGCCCTGCGCAGGACTGCACGTTGGCTGCCGATCCCGCCAGCCACCGATCGAAGCCCTGGTCGAGGGCGGCGCACTCCCAGCGTCGGCCGACGGGTGATGCGCCGAGGTGCCACTTGCCCACCAGCGCCGACAGGTGCCCCGGCAACAATTCCGGCAGCATCCACTCGCTCGCCGCGGGCGAGTTGGGCTCGGCTACGTCCACGCAGGAAGCACCGTTACCCGTCATCCACCAGTGCCCGGTCAAGAGCGACCTGCGGCTGGGTGCGCAGGTGGGGTTGGCGTAGGCCCGCTCGAAGACGACTCCCTGCTGCGCGAGCCACTCGAGGGTGGGCATCGCGACCGGGCCTCCGTGGAGCGCCAGATCCGTGGCCGCGACATCGTCCAGCACGAACACGAGCACGTCCTGCGCACGTGATGCGCTGGCAAGGACGAGACAGCCGAGCACGGTTCGGAGCATGACGACGAGGCACTGCCGCAGGCAGGAAGAGAATACTGCCGGCCTGCTGGCCCTCTTCCCCATCAGGCTATACCCCGAGATCGCGCCCTTGCGCAGGCGCAATCCGGCATTGGCTCGTGCGGAGCCGGCCACCCTCGCGTGGGGCTGCCTCCGTGGAACCCTCGCGTCCGCGCCGGTCAGGTCGCCGCCAGCCGCGTCGGCGACAGGCGTACGCCGGCGGCGAGGGTCGCGAGGAGCGTCAGCGCGAGGATCCCGACGAGGCCCAGGTTCACGCGCGTGGTCCAGCTGGCGCGCGGCTCCTCGACGAAGCTGAAGCTCGGGATGTGGGGCAGGTCGGCCTTCTGCAGGGGCTCGCGGCGATGGAATTTCGGCTCGTAGAAGGCGAGCACGCGTTCCTTGAAGGCCGTGACCGCTTGCTCGAAGGCGCGCTGGCGCCAGTAGCCCGTGCCGGCGAGGTCGGTGAGCGCCTCGTTCGCGGCGATGGCCGGCGAGAGGAAGCGCCAGCGCTCGACGACGCGCTGCTGCTCGTGCAGCGCCGAATCGAAGCGCTGCTTGACGGGCGCCATCGCGCGCCCGACCTCGTCCTGGATCGCCAGGTGGCGGCTCAGCATGTCGGCCTGCAGGCCGGGCGGCGCGAGCTCGGGATGGTCGCGGTAGAACGACGAGACGAGCTCGAGGCCGCGCTTCTCGGCCTCGGAGGCGGCCGCGCGCGCTTCGGCCACGAGCTCGGCGCGCGAGGGGCTCGGGTGCAGGCTCTCGACCACCAGGTTGAGCAAGGTCGGCAGCACGAGCACGAACACCACCCAGCTCGCACCCAGGGCCGTCGCGGCCGTGGCTGCGGTGCGCGCGAAGGTGTTCACCAGCGCGGCCAGAGCCAGCCAGAAGAGTCCGTAGGCGATCACCACGCGCGCGGCGTATCCGGCCCGCTCGTCGGCCTCGCGGGCGTCGCCGTGCTCGCCCGCGAACACGGTCGCCAGGGTGGCCAGCGTGATCAGCGGCAGACCGCGCGCCAGCGCGCGGCGCAGCATCCACGCCCGCGGCGAAGCTCCCTGCGCGAGCACCATGCGCAGCGTGCCGGCCTCGCGGTCGCCCGCGCACAGGTCGTAGACCGCGGCCAGCAAGAGCAGCGGGAAGAGCCAGATCAAGACGAAGGCGAGGTCGAAGCGGCCCGCCATCAGGCGCGAGGGATTCTCGAGCTCGGTGCGGGTCGCGGCGGGCGTCTCGGCGCGGAACACGCTGACCTCGGCGTGGGCCGGTGAGAGGTCCGACTGGCCGATGGCGAGCGCCGTCAGCGGCGCGGGCGGCAGGAGCGCGATCGAGGGACGCTGGGCGACCTGGCGCGCATCGACCTCGCGCACCGCGAGCACGCCCTGCACCTCGTCACCCCACTGCTGCTCGGCCTGGCGCAGCTCGGCGGCCTGAGTGCGCGCCCGCTCGTCGGCGGCCTGGCCGTTGCGGAGCCCGTGGAAGAGCAGAGCGCCGAAGACGACGAGCAGGAGCACGCTCGCGCGCTCACCGAAGAAGAGCTTCAGCTCCAGCAGGAAGGAGTTCATGCGCTCACCACCCGGAGGCGCGTCGCGGAGACGTACAGGAACGCGAAGGCCGCGAGGACCCAGCCCGCCAGGATCCACAGGCCGGTGCCGGCCTGCGCGCGCACCGTCGCGAGGTCCAGCGGCGCGAGCTCGAACGGCGGCAACTTCTCCCACAGCTCGCGGCCCGCGGCGTAGCCGTGGTCACCCGGACTGGCGTTGACCATCAGGTCCTCGTTCAGGAGCTTGACGAACTCGAAGCGGTGCCGCTCGGCGGCCTCGGCGAAGTGCCGGTGGTGGGCGAAGTCCGTGCCCGCGAAGGCAGCCGAGGCCGAGCGCAGCGCGAGCAGGGGCGCCACGAGCCCGAGCCGTGCGACGGCTCGATCCTGCTCGGCCAGGCGGTCCCACAGACGCGCGAAGTGGCTGCGGTAAACCTCGCTCGAGAAGCGCTCGCTCTCGAGCATGGCGAGGCCCATGAAGTTGAAGGGCAGCTCCTCGAGACTCGTCTTGCCGTGCTTCTGCAGCGTCTCCTGCTGGAACTTCAGCATGTGCTCGTCGCGCGAGTCGTGCCCGTCGAGTCCCTTCGACAGGTCGGCTTCGAGCGCGGCCTCGAACTCCGCCAGGCGCGGCGTCTCGAGGCGCGCGTGCACGAGATCGCTGGCAAGGCGCGGAGCGAGCACGCAGTTCCCCGCCCACACGCACAGCAGCAGCGCGAGCGCCGCGCGCTGCGAGCGCACGCAAGCCGAGACGCCCACCGAAAGCGCCACGAACAGTCCGACGTAGCCCAGGTAGAGCACGGCCAGCCACGCGGCGCGCGTGCGCACGTCGGCGCGCAGCTCCTCGGGGCTGGCGAGCACCAGTCCGGCCAGGACGAGCAGCGCCGGCAGCAGCAGGAGCAGCATGCACGCGTAGAGTCCGAGGGCCTTGCCGAGCACCAGCGCGCGCGGGCTCACCCCCAGACTGAGGAGCTGCCGCAGCGTGCCGCTCTCGCGCTCGCCGGCCAGGGCGCCGAAGCACAGCAGGATGACGAGCAGCGGCACGAGGACCTGCAGCGCGAGCGCGGAGGACAGCTCGCCGAAGCGCCGCATCGCCGTCGCGTCCTGGGCGGGCAGGAAGGCCGTCTGGTTCTGGCGGTGCGCCTCGAGGAACACGGTCGTGCCGACGAACGGCTCGAGGCCGCGATCGAAGGCCGCGAGCGGCGCGGTCGGCTTGAAGACGTTCACGCCGTAGTGCCCGGCGGAGTGCGAGTTCTTCTCGCCCTGGCCGAGCCAGTTCTCACGCTCGAGCGCGCTGGCGGCCGCACGCTCGGCGCGCGTGCGCTCGAGCTGCTGGCGCGCGAGCCAGCCCGAGACGCCGATCAGGACGAACACGAGCAGCGCCGCCAGCCGGAAGCGGCCGTCGCGCCAGGCGTCCTCCAGCTCCTTCTTCGCGATGGCGCGGATCATGCCGACAGGCGCTCCAGGTACAGGCGCTCGAGGTCCTTGTCCGCGAACTCGGCGCGCGAGTACTGCGCGATCAACTTGCCCCCCACCAGGATGCCGACACGCGTGGCGTCCTCGCGCGCGCGGAACAGATCGTGGGTCGCCATCAGGATCGCAACGCCGTCGCCGGCGAGCTTGCGCAGCATGCGCGAGAACTCGTGGCTGGCGGCCGGATCGAGGCCGGAGGTCGGCTCGTCGAGCAGGAGCGCCTGCGCGCCCGTCGCCAGAGCCAGCGCGATGCCGACCTTCTGACGCATGCCCTTCGAGTAGGTGCCCACGCGACGGTCGGCGGCCTCGCGGGACAGTCCCGCCTGCTCGAGCAGCGGGTAGAGCTCGGCGCGCGTGTGCGCGCGTCCACCCAGGCGGCTGAAGTAGTCGAGGTTCTCGACCCCGCTGAAGCGCGGGTAGAGCGAGACCATCTCGGGGATGTAGGCCAGCTTGCGGCGCGCGGCGACGGGATCGGCGGCCACGCTCGTGCCGCACACGCGCGCATCGCCCCCATCCGGCCGCAGGAAGCCGAGGAACAGGTTGATGGTCGTGGTCTTCCCGGCGCCGTTCGGGCCGAGCAGGGCGAAGATCTCGCCGGGCGCGACCTCGAGTTCGAGCGCATCGAGTGCGACGCGGTCCTGAAAACGCTTCGTGAGCTTCTGGGCGGCAAGCATGGCGCGGGAAAGGTAGCGGGAGCGGAAGGGAGCGTCAGGCTCTTTGTCGACCGCCACAACGAAGCACGCCCTCAATGGACCTGTGGGTCCTCAAAAAAATCCGTGCGCGCCCGCGCTCGTCGCCGCTCCCTCGCCGCGCCTCACCGGCAATCGTGCGCGCGCGAGACGATCCACACGTCCTGGCCCCACAGGGCATTCGCGCGCATCGGCAAGCGCTCGGCGAGCTGCTGGCCGGCCAGACAGCCGCGCAGCCAGGCATCGGCGAGGTAGGTCGAGCCGTACTCGCCCTCGTCCAGGCGTCCCTGGGTCTCGTTGACCGGGTGGAAGACGAAGGCGCCGGGATCCTCGGCCGGCGTCGCGCGCGGATCGCCGCCGATCCAGTCGAGGCCGTGGGTCGTGAAGATCAGCACGCCGCGCGGAGCCAGGGCGGAGACCAGGCGCGCCAGCCAGGGCGCCCAGGTGCGCTCGGGCAGATGCGTGAAGAGCGAGGCGACGAAGATGCGGTCGTAGAGGCGCGGCGGGTTCCAGTCGCGCGGCTCGTGGGCCGACGGGCAGGTCCGGACACCGAAGTGGTGCCGGCAGAAGGCGAGCGCGTCGGGATCGATGTCGCAGGCGTGGTGGCGCCCGTGGTAGGCCTCGGCCAGGTGACGCGTGATGCGGCCGTAGCCGCAGGCGAACTCGAGCAGGCTCGGTTCCGCAGGCGCGCCGAGCTCGCGCTCGATCCCGGCCAGGAGCGTCGCAGCCTCGCGGCCCGTCGCGACGTACTGCTCGAGCGCACGCTCGCGCCCGAACGGCCGGTAGAAGTGCAGGAACATCTCGTCCTGCCAGGAGACCGCCGTGGGTTTGCCGCTCGCGCCCGGGACGGTGCTATCGCCGCGGGTCAGCGGCATGACCCGGCGGACGAGGAACTTGTAGGGACCTGACTGGCGCAACCAACCCATGGCGATCTCTCGAGCAGCCCCGCAACCTCGCGCGAGTCGCGCGCGCCCGGGCCGGGCCCAGTAGAACACGGCTCGCGCGGAAGCGGGGGCCCCTTTCGCTCCACCGCGTCCTGGAGGGGCCTTCCGGCCGTGAGGCGGCGCTCAGGGGCCGATCTCGAGCGACTGCACGTTGCTGACGGGCCAGGGCGTGGGCCCACTCAGCTCGAAGCTCTGCACGTGGAACGTGAGGCCGATCAAGGCGGGATCGGCCAGCCGGCTCGGCGCCAGATCGACCTGCAGCCAGCCGCGGTTCGGAATCACGTACCAGCCGCCGCGGCACAGCGCGCTGAAGCCGTCGCCGATCGCGAGACTCACCTGCGGGCTGACGCTCGGCACGAGCCGCGTCGAGGCGTAGACGGCCTGGATCCCCCTCGGCCTGCCGGCCAGGCGGAGCGACAGACCCGCGTCGGGATCGATCACCTGCCCGGGATCGCCGCTCCCCACCTCGAGCCGCGGCGCAGCAGCCTCCGTCACCGTGATCGATTGCGCGCTGGTGTTCACTCCGTCGCTGACGGCGAGCACGAGGGTGCCGCGCCGGCTGGCCTGCGGCATGTCGAGCCTCATCAGGCGGTCGTCGATGAGCGTGGTGCGCGAGGCCTCTATCGGCACACCGTCGAGGCTGAGCCTTGTCGCGAGATCGAGGCGGTTGCCGGCCAGCGTCACCGTGCGCTCCGTGCCGGGAATGAGGGCCTCGACGGTCGCCGGCGAGACGGCGAGGAGCGTCGGACCGGGCGGCGAGGCAACCTCGCCGAACACGTAGACCTTCCCGGTCAAGAACCCGGGTACGCCCTCGGACGGGTCGCCGATCAGGAGCTCGCCCTGGTCGTAGGCCAGGTCGCGCCCGAAGTGGTCGTAGGCGCTGTCGTCCTCGGCGATGAGCCACTGCTCCTCGACCCACAGCTCTCCGTGGCGGCGGAAGAGGTACACGACGCCGCGCGAGCCGAAGTGCCACGGTCGCGCGCCGGAAACGAACAGACGCTCCCCGTCGAGGGCGACGCGCATGTCCATCTCGCCCATCAGGGGAAAGATCCGGGCCGTCTCGCTCCAGCCGCCCGGGCCCCGCTCCTGGATGCGCACCGAGATGCGGTGGTTGACGGTGTCCTTGGCCGTGAGCGCGACGCGCTCGCCATCCAGGTAGCCCACCCAGTAGTCCACGCCCGGATCGGGATCCACGAAGCGGGCCTCGAGCGTCCAGGTCGCTCCGGTGCGCGCGAAGAGGTGCACGCTCCCCGGGTGCGGATCCGTGCCGACCCGCGTTGCCTCCATGCCGACGAGCAACCGTTCGCTGGTCAAGTGCAGCGGAGAACCGAACAGGTTGTCGGAGTGCGGCGAGGGCGCGGTGAGGCGCTGCACCTCGCTCCAGGAGCTACCGGAGCCCTCGAAGACGTAGACCGCTCCGCTCGAGGGCACGCCGCCGTTGTCGCGCGGAGCGCCGATCACCAGCGTGCTGCCGAGCAGGGCCACCGCGGTCCCGAAGCGCGCCTCGACGCGCGGGAGCGAGGCGCCCAGCACCGTCGCGAGCGACCAGGCGCCGGCGCTGCGCGTGTAGACGTAGGCCTTGCCCTGGCTGTAGGCGCCGTCGCGCCAGGCTCCGACGACGAGCGTGTCGCCCTCGAGCGCGACGGCCTGTCCGAACTCGGCGTGGCCGAAGCTGCCGGGGTAGGCGATGCGGGCCTGCTCGCTCCAGAGCCCGGCCTCGCGCCGGTAGACGTAGGCCGTGTTGTGCCACGGAGCGCCGACCGCGGCCGTGTCGCCGTCGAGCGCGACCGCCTGACCGAAGCGCGAGTCGCTGACCGGATCGGAGGGCACCATCGAGCCGAGCTCGCCCATCTGCTGCGCCGTCGCGCGCGTGACGAACGCGGTGAACAGCAGCGCGCCGAGCACGAGCCGGCAGCGGAGGCGAAGCGTCGAGGACGTGGCCGGGTTCATGGGAGCTCTCCTGTTCGAGCGCTCGGCTCCGTCGTGGGCCCGCAGCGCCTGACTGCGAGCGTAGTCAGGGACAGCCTCAGGACGACCGCTCCAGGGACCGCAGCGGGCCCGGGCGATGGTCGTAGGGACGGCGGAAACGGCCCTCGAGACGGGCTCGAGCTCCCGACCCCTGCCCCGCCTGAGGTGCGGAAATCCACGAGGAAAAGCCTTGACGAGTTTTCCTTTCAATGCTCTGATCCACGCCATGCTCGAGGTCGAAGTGCTCGGCGACCCCGCCACCGCCGCGGTGGCGCTCGATCCGGTCCGCAGCCGGCTCCTGGCGGAGCTCGGCCAGCCGGCCAGCGCGGCCGAGCTCGCCCAGCGCGTCGGGCTCGCGCGCCAGAAGGTGAACTACCACCTGCGCACGCTCGAGACCCACGGCCTCGTGCGCGAGGCGGAGACGCGCCGCTGGGGCGGCCTCGTCGAGCGTCGCATGGTGGCGACCGCGGCTTCGTACCTCGTCTCCCCCGCCGCGCTCGGGCCGGCGGCGAGCACGCCCGAGCGCACGAGCGACCAGCTCTCGGCCAGTTACCTCGTCGCGCTCGCCGGGCGCGCCGTGCGCGAGGTCGGCGAGCTCTTGCGCCGCGCGCTCGCGAGCGAGAAGCGCCTGGCGACGCTCTCGCTCGACACGACGATCACCTTCCGCAACGCCGAGGAACGCGCCGCGTTCAGCCGCGAGCTCGCCACCGGCCTCGCGACCCTCGTCGCCCGCTACCACGCTCCGGACGCCGCCGGCGGCCGGGCGCACCGCGTCGTCGTGCTCGCGCATCCGAGCCCGGCCGACTCCGCTCCCGCTCCCTCCTCCCCCTGACCACTTTCCCCGCGCACTGCCATGCCCCTCAAGCGTGAACCCGACGGCCGCCGCTCCGTGCAGGTCGAGACGATCGTCCCCGGAACTCCCGAGCAGGTCTGGCAGGCGATCGCCAGCGGTCCGGGCATCTCGGCCTGGTTCGTGCCGACGACGATGGACGGCAAGGCCGGAGGCACGATGAGCTGCGACTTCGGCAGCGGGATCTCGACGGCGAAGATCACCGCCTGGCAGCCGCTCGTCCGCTACTGCACCGAGTCGGACGGCTGGATGCCCGGCATGCCGTCGATCGCGACCGAGTGGAGCATCGAAGCGCTCGACGGCGGCACGTGCCGCCTGCGCGTCGTGAACAGCCTGTTCGCGAGCACCGACGACTGGGACGGGCAGCTCGAGGGCACCGAGAGCGGCTGGCCTTCCTACTTCCGCGTGCTGCGCCGCTACCTCGAGCACTTCGCCGGCCAGTCGAGCGCCCAGGTCGTGCTGAACGCGATGACGAGCGAGCCCGTGGCCGCGGCCTGGCAGCGCCTCGCCGCGACCTTCACGACGGGCGAGCCGCGCCCCGGCGAGCGCTTCACGCTCACGGTCGCGCCCGGCTGCACGCTCACCGGCCGGGTCGAGAGCCTCGACCCGCACGGCGACGGCCGCTCGATCTTCGCGCACCTCGAAGCGCCCCACGCCGGCACGCTCTTCCTCGGCGCCTTCCCCTGCGGCGGCTCGATGGCCTCGCTGCAGGCCTACGTCTACGG
>Ga0172373_10003237_pt1 | contig 24058 bp, 23 predicted proteins | sample Lak10m_2_FD_114546 | JGI IMG/M metagenome (GOLD analysis project Ga0172373, IMG submission 114546) | Freshwater microbial communities from Kabuno Bay, South-Kivu, Congo - kab_092012_10m | ecosystem: Environmental > Aquatic > Freshwater > Lake | place: Democratic Republic of the Congo...
TACCTTGATCAGTACAAGATTGGTACACGCTTGCTATTTGCAGGCAACTTAACACGTCAGCCTTATATGATTGGCCGTAATTTTAGAGTGAGTGGTGAACTTACAAATACCGACACAGTGATGAACGACAGTTTCTGGGTGGGAGTTTATCCAGGGCTAACAAAAGAGATGTTGGATTTTACGGTAGAAAAGATTGAATCCTACTTTGGTGTGAATTTTTAATTTTTAAAAAACAGTCATATGAATTTATTGGTTTTATTAGATTTTGATGGTGTGATATTTAACAGTGCATACGAGGCTTATCAAGTTTGTGAGCACCTTGCTAAAACAAACGCTGGTTTCAGAAAAGCAATCAATTTTGATGAGTTTATGGATTTTAGACGGTATGTAACAAATGCATGGCAATTTAATCGCCTATATTCGAAGACATCACATATCAAAGATTTTGCGACGCTCCCTCAAATGGAAATTGCGGTTGAGGATGAAGAGTTTGCCCGGTGTTTTTTTATTGCTCGTCAGGAAATAATGAAGGACCCGGACTGGGCAAAACTTATGTCTCCTTATCCATTCTTTTATGAACTGAAAAAACTAATCAGCATTACACCTGCAACATTTAAGATACTTTCAACAAGAGATGAGATCTCCGTTAAGCGTACATTAGATTTCTTTTCTACCCCTGAAATTGAAATTTACGGACAAGAAAGTCTTAAGGAGTATGATTCAAAACTGGCACTTGCTTTAGATAAAGGTTGGGTAGGAGATGATGTATTTACTGTTTATGTTGATGATATGAATTACCATTTGGAGCCATTTCAAGGCCAGGTTGATTTGTGCGTTCATGCTGGATGGGGCTATGACTTCTCAAGTTACGAGAGTTATACCCAAACGCAGTCTTTTAATATGATTAATGGATTAGTCTCACTCGCAAGAAATAAGAAAAATGATTAAATATAGTGATCAACTAGCAATATGGTTAAAGAGTCTCGGCTACACCCACTACTTTTATGTAGGTGGCGGTAACATTATGCATTTGACAGAGAGTCTTAGCCGATACTTAACTGGTGTGCCAGTGGTTCATGAAGTTGCCGCTGGAATTGCAGCGGAATACTTTAATGAAATATCTGACGACTCTAAAGCCCTGGCATTAGTAACTGCTGGACCAGGGTTAACAAATATCGTGACTGCCTTATCTGGAGCCTATCTTGAAAGTCGAGAGTTGTTAGTGATTGGTGGGCAGGTTAAAACATCAGATCTTGCAATGGGTCAGCTACGTTCCAGAGGTATTCAAGAGGTTGATGGTGTTGCACTGGTTAAATCAACGACCAAGGATTCCTATCGATTTATGAAGCCAATAAATTCGAAAGAATTTGTTAGTAAGGTTTCTAAATCTTGGCAGCCAAGAAAAGGCCCTGTCTTTCTTGAAATTCCATTAGACGTTCAGGCAACGATGGTCGAAATTGAGACTCTTGAAGTAACAACACAGGCGACCTTACCTGTTATTGATGCAAATGATTTAGATAAGATTGTCAAATCATATAACGCTGCAAAAAAACCGATTCTATTGATTGGTGGTGGTGTTGATTACAAAATAGCAGCTACCTTACAAACGCAAATGGGATTAAAAAACGTCCCCACCATGACAACATATAACGGCGCAGATAGAGTGGACGGCGAAGCAGCTTATTACTTAGGCCGTCCTAATACATGGGGTCAGCGGAGTGCCAATATTATCATTCAGCAGTCTGATTGCATTATTGCCATAGGAACGCGCCTGGGTTTGCAACAAACAGGTTTTAACTGGCAGGAGTTTGGGCGAGAGGCAAAAATTTTTCATATAGACATTGACCCCACTGAACTTAATAAAGGTCATCCCCGGACTGATGCCAAGTTAGCTGTAGATGCAAATGACTTCCTTCTTCGATTTCTTAGCGCAAATTTAGAGAAGAAAGAATCTTGGATTGACTACGCCCAAAAAATTCGCAATCTTATACCTCGTATTGAGGACGTTAATAAGACAGGTGATGAATTTATTTCCCCATATCAGTTTATTTTGGATTTGGAACAAATAACGAAGCCTGATGACCTAGTGATTCCCTGTAGCAGCGGTAGCGCCTTTACCCTATCCATGCAACTATATAAGCAAAAATTCGGGCAGAGGGTTATAACAAATAAGTCATTAGCTTCGATGGGGTATGGTTTATCAGGTGCGATAGGGGCTGCGATTGGCAAAGGCAATAAAAAAAGAACAATCCTGATTGAGGGGGACGGAGGATTTGCTCAGAATATGCAGGAATTAGGCACTGCTGAACTAAACAAATTAAACCTAAAAATCTTTATTTTTAATGACCAGGGACATGCCTCTATAAGGATGACTCAAGTTAACTACTTCAAGGGAAAATATTTAGGCTGTGATAAAAACTCAGGTTTAGGACTGCCTAATTGGAATGCACTCTTCGCTGCATGGAGTATCCCAGTCATGGAAGTGAATAGGGGTTATGCTGAAGATAAGGAATTTTTAGCGCAATTTAATAAGGAAGGTATTCATGCTTTCCTAGTTAAGATAGATCCAGAGCAGACATATTTCCCAAAGATCTCAAGCAGAATTACAAGTACTGGCTCTATGGAATCCAATCCAATTGATTTGATGTCTCCAGAGGTGGATTATACAAATTCAATTGGTGATTTTTAATGAGACTTTTTCTTACTGGAGGAACAGGATTTTTTGGAAAATCTCTCATTAAGTACTGGACCAATGAGTTAAATTCTAATTGTGGTTTTGATGAAGTAGTAATCTTAACTAGAGATCCAGAACTTTTTGTCGAAAATGAGCCCTGGGTTACTAGCCTTAAATGGTTGAAGTTAGTTAAAGGTGACGTGTGTAATCTTAATTCATACCCTCGCGGTGAGAGATTTACTCACGTTATTCACGCTGCAACAGAATCCACTAATGGCCCATTATTAGATTCTATTGACTGTTTTGACCAAATAATTGATGGTACAAGAAATGCATTGGATTTCTCTAGGATGGTTGATGCTGAGAAATTTTTACTGACCAGCTCTGGCGGTGTTTATGGTAACGCAGATAATAATACTCCATTTTCTGAAGATTTCATTGGTGGTCCAGACCCGTTAGTTTCTGCTAATGCCTATAGCGTAGCCAAAAAAACATCTGAACATTTGACGTCTTTATACTGCTCTCAGTATGGACTTAATACAGTTGTAGCTAGATGCTTTGCTTTTGTGGGTGAGGATCTTCCATTAAATGCTCACTTTGCGATAGGAAACTTCATAAAAGATGCTCTTTTCGAGGACTCTATTATTGTTAAGGGAAATGGTGAAGGGGTAAGGTCTTATCTATATCAGTACGATTTAGCTAGATGGTTGGTAACTATTTTATCAAAAGGAACACCCAATAGAGCTTATAACGTGGGATCTGATAATCCAATTAGCATTAAAGACCTGAGCTATTTGGTTAGAGACATTATAAGTCCAAAAAAAGAAGTTATTTTTCAACGTACTATTTCATCTGCTAGGAACTGGTATGTTCCAAATGTGAATAGGGCAAAAGATGAGCTAGGTCTGACTGTAAGATACAATTTAAGAGATTCAATTGAACGAGTTGTTAAGGAAATAACCAAATGAATAGCTTTCATTTTCATATTCCGAATTATGTTGAAAACTCAAATGGAATAAAATTGTTATGGGAGGCAGCCTATCAATTTTCATTGCATCGTGAAGTTACAATTACATCATTTTTTCATGGGGAAAAAGAATTTGTTATCCCAAGCAATTGTAGAGAGTTGGTTGTAGATGATTTTCCGAGTAATAAAACTGACATTGTAATATACCCAGATGTAGTCAATGGTAATCCATTTAAATGGCCAAGAGTTGGAAGATTTCTTCTAGCAAAAGAATTTATTTTAAATGGGGAGCCTGTAAACTCAGATGTTAAAGAATTTCTTTTTGCTTACTCAGTAGCCGTCGATGCTAATTTGACTCAATACCACCTTCTGGATCCAAAAATTTTAGATATTCAAAAATTTGCGAGAGAAAAAAAGAAAGGCAAGGTGGTTGTCTATTTTGGCAAGTGTCGACTTATTAGAAATCCTGAATTTGAGTTATTGCTCAAAAAGTTTGATGAAGTTGTCATTGTAACAAGGCTATTTCCATCTAACAGGGAAAAGCTTTTTGGGGAAATTGCAGAAGCCGAGTTACTTATCTCTTTTGATCCGCTGACGAATCTGTGTTTTGAAGCTAATTTACTGGGCACCCCAGCGCTTTTGATGGATGATGTTTTTAGGGATTGCTATGAGTCTTTCAATGTAAGTATCCAAGGTTTTTACTACAAAGAACATATATCTGATATTGAACAGATTATTATTGCCTCATATGATCTGAGAGCTAAATCTAATGAAAATGTATATAAATGCTTGCAGCAATCGTCTCGGATAACGTTGGAGCTAATCGCCTCAATGGAAGCCTACTTCAAAAAAACAAATAATAAGGCATTGAGCCCTTTTAATAGATTTAGAGAAGACTCCTTGGACTTTTATCTAAAAAAATGGGGTGCTTCACCAATTGTAAATTGCACAACAATGAATAGCGTTTGGGGTTATAAACTTCTTTGCAGAAGTGTTGGATTGTACATGACTTTTAAATTTATCAGGAACTTACTGAATTTAATTCTTTCCCTTAGCAACAAAATCACTAAAATGTTTTTTTATAAAATTCTTCATATTCTTCGTAGCTTTTATCATAAAAATTTTGGATATAACGAAAGGCTTTGTCTTTTGTATAAAAGAAATCCGGACAAATTTAAATCTAGAGTTGCAGAAATTTATGGCAAAACTAACAAAAGTAATACAAAGAGTGAAAGTTCAAGTGATGTAGTGCGATTGACCAAATTTCAAAAATTCTTTATAGGGAGAATTTAAATGTACATTCATTATAGCGAGCTAGAGAATTATATAAATGCCAATGATGATAAAGTAAAAAACTATTTCGATACATTTGGCTTTGTTGTGATTAAAGGAGTATTGGACAGAAAGCAATTTAAAAAATATCTGCGTGAATATGATCTACAGTATAAGCTAAGAGTGGGTGAGCTATCATCATGGGAAATGCTTTTAAATAGGCTAGGATTTTCTGGTGAGAAAAAGTATGGATTTCGTCAGGTTATAAAACATTTTTTTGGTAAAAGAGGAATGGCTTTTTTGCCTTGCTTTATAGAAGAGTCGAAGGAATTTACTGATTTATTCTTGTCGAAAAAGATGCAATCAATTTTTAAATATTTTTGTGGTGAAAATTGGTTGTACCTTGGTTCTGATGGAAGTAAGTTTATGACAACCAGCTTTCCTTGGCATAGAGATTGGTTTACTAAAATTCCAATTATGAAGTGCAATTTTTACTTTAACCCTTTACCATTTTTTGGAGGGCGCTTTTTGTTGATTCCAGGATCAAACATATCTACGGACAAATACAGCAGATTAATTCAAAAATCAATGTCGTGGCCAATGCAAAATAAAAATCCAAGCGGTCTGAGTGAAAACAATAGATTTCCACCTATCAGAAATCCCAGGGAGTATTTTTCAGTTCGTAATTTTTTCAAAAAAAAAGGTTTTGAAATGGATGTACCTCACGTTGCCATCAAGCTAGGTAAAGGGGACTTGGTTGTTTTTGACCACCGGGCACTGCATTGCGTTGAAACAACATTTCCTAAATTTCAGAGGAGACTTCTCACATTTTTGATTTCAAAGAATGCTTATGATTTTGATGAAAAGCATTACGCGCTTGAAGACTTTTCAAGGAGCGAACTGATGGTTGACCTTGTAGATTTAATTGTAAATGAAAGAAATCATATTAAATGCAAACCCTGGGGAGACGAACTCCTAAAAACTGACTTCGTCAACACAAATCATTTTATTAATATAGATAAATCAGACATCAATGGACAGTATGATTTAGGTAGTTTTAGAATTTCTGGAAAGTTAGAACCTTTTGTTTCCAAATTAGATTTTGATAAATATGAAAGTATTGGATCAAAATATAAGAACTTTTTCGAGAAAAAAAATGTTGGCGTGAATGAGAGTTTAGATAATGGATCCCAGAAGTTCTCATATCAGAATGTTCATTTAGGTATCAACTCTCAAAATATTGAGGATATAGAATCTTGAGACTATTTTTCTCTGAAATTTTTAAATCATTAAAGTTCTGGAGGTTTTGGTATTTTTATGCACTTCAGGATGTGAAGAATAAGTATAGCCGTTCATATTTAGGACCATTGTGGGTGACAATAAGTATGTCCGTAACAGTCCTAGCTATGGGGCCGCTTTATTCATCATTATTTGGCAACCAAGTTCACGGATATGCTCTTTATCTATCAACAGGTCTTATTTTCTGGGCTTTTATTAGTACGTCTATTAGTGAGTCATGTGATGTATTCATCAACTCATCATCATTCATTAAGCAAACAGATTTTCCTTTGTTTATCTATATTCTTAGGTTATTGGCTAGAAATGTAATTTTACTAATGCATAATCTTGTCATCCCTATTTTTCTATTATTGATAGGAGGAAATGTTGATTTCACTTTGTTTCTTAGGCTAATCACGTTATTGCCTTTATTAATTTTTTTTATATCAATCTTTTTGTTTTTTGTTTGCATTGTCACATCAATTATGTGCACAAGATTCAGGGACTTATCTCCAATGGTTCAGAGTGGATTGCAGTTAATAATGTTTCTAACGCCAGTATTTTGGGGCATTGGCGATGGTAGACATAGTTCTCTATACATTTTATTTAATCCTTTTTACTACCTTATTGATTCTGCTAGATATATTTTTGATATACCTGATTCGTCACTGCATCCGAGAGCCATAGCTTTATTCTCAATTGTTATGGTTCCGCTAGCAATGCTTACCTATAAGAAACTTAGTTCTAGGATGGTTTATTGCATATGAGTCATATTTCACTTAAAAATGTCTCAATAACAATACCAGTTTATACATCTGATTCTTTTTCTGTAAAAAAGAAGCTGTTTGGTAAATATAAGACTGAATATAAAGATATTCTTAAAAACATTAATTTAGAAGTCACTGATGGTGAGAGAGTGGGAATTTATGGCCACAATGGCTCCGGTAAAACGTCATTTTTACGTTTGCTAGCAGGAGCATATAAACCAACATCGGGTAATTGTAAGATTGAAGGCAGGATAACAAGTCTTATTGATATTGGTATGGGGTTGGATCCTGAAGCTAGCGGCTATGCAAACATAATACTTAAGTTAATTTCTTTGGGAATGGATTATAAAGATACAAAGTTAATTAAGAGTATTGTTGACTTTTCAGGCTTGACTGATGTTATCCATCATCCAATAAGAACATATTCAAGTGGGATGGGTGTAAGGTTGGCTTTTTCTATAAGTACATGCATTACTCCAGAAATACTTTTGCTTGATGAATGGCTGAGTGTAGGTGATGCAGATTTTATAGCTAAATCGCAATCAAGAATGATGGAGTTAACAAAAAAATCTCCAATTATTGTGGTTGCTTCACACGATATGGGACTTTTAAAAAAGATCTGCAACAAAATTTTGTTGTTTGAAAATGGCACAATTATCGATCAGATCTATGTAAATGATTGAGCATTTCTCAAAATTTCCGATATTAATATGCTTCTTTATTGCTTGCATTTCAATTCGTTTGGTAGTCAGTGCTAAAAGCATTCAAAAAACCCCTAGGGAGTTTTACACTCTTGATTCTCTCCGAGGGGTGCTAGCTTTATCAGTTTACATCCATCATTCGTTAGTTTGGTATTGTTTCTTAAAAAGTCATTCATGGGCAAATCCTTTACCAAACTCCAATTTTTATGTTCAGCTTGGTCAATCTGCAGTATCTCTTTTCTTTATGATCACAAGTTTTCTTTTCACAAAAAAAATAATAAGGGAGCAAATAAAATCAACTTCGCTTTCTCAATTTTACATTACGAGATTTTTCCGGATTTATCCACTTTATATTTTTATTAATATATTTGTATTTAATCTTGTGCTTTTTCAAACTAGCTTCAATTTGAAAGTGAGTAGTGGTCAGTTTGCACTTGAAATTCTAAAATTTCTTTTTTGTGGGTTATTCGGATTTACTACGATTAATGGATTCTTGCCAACCTTATCTGTTTATGCAGGAGTATTCTGGACGCTCGCTTATGAATGGGTTTTTTATCTACTTGTTCCATTAGGTGTTTGTTTGCGTTCAAAGAAAATTAATTTATTCATTATATTGCCTATTCTTTTGATTCCCTGGTTTTTTTATTTTTGGGGAATTTTGAATTTTTATTGCTTTGTTTCATTTGCATTTGGAATTGTTGCAGCTTTACTATCAGAGAATAAGATGTTTAGAGATTACCTGAGAAAACCCATTTTTTCTTTAGTTGTGATATTGATTTTGCTAATTAACATGGTTTTTATCAAAAATTCTTATAACCTTTACTCTCAGTTAATATTATTTATTATCTTTACAATTATCTCTTCAGGTAATGATTTTTGGGGAATGCTAAGAAACAGATATCTGATCTATCTTGGAGAGATTTCGTATGGTATTTATCTTTTACATGGACTTATTCTATTCATTGCTATAAGGTATTTTTTCGGATTCGGGGAATCTTTTTTAAATAATCCTGATGATATATTTATATACCTATATTGTCTCACTCCATTTTTAATATTCTTTTCCTATCTGCTTCACAAAGTTATAGAGGTTCCTTTAATTAATTTAGGTAAAAAAGTGAATCGCTGATGCTGGCCAGGTTAATCACAATAGCTATACCCACATACAATCGCCCAGACTATTTGGTTCTTTGTTTATCATCAATCCTAGATCAGATAACAAAAGATCAAATTGAATTATTAGAAATAACAATTTTTGATAATAGTGATAATGATTATTCTCTGTTAGCAATACAAGAAATTCTCAATAAAAATAACTGGATTAGATATTGTAGAAACAAGGAAAATATAGGATCTGACGCTAATATAGCTCAATGCTTTAATAAAGCAAACGGCAGATACGTTTTGATTCTTGGGGACGATGATATTTTAGTGAAAGATGGATTGAAGTGGTTAATAGAGAAGTTGAGTTTGAATGATTATGGATTGGTCTGCATGAGAAGTTATGGGTACGATAAAGATCCTTATGAGGAATATCCTAGGATGGCTGGAAAGGATGCTGTGATTTATGATGCTAGTCAAAGCCTTGCAAACATTGGACCTGCTATAACATTAATTTCGAGCTGTGTTGTAAATAAAACATTGCTTAGAGGTCTGGATGCTAATAATTTCATCGGGTGTAGTCTTGTCCAGGTATATTTAAATTTATCCGCTTTAGTTGCTTCTCCAGCCAACTTAATTTCTAAGCGTTACCTAGTGGCTTGTAAGCGAAATAATTCTGGTGGATATGATTATGTGGAAATTTTTGTAGAGCATCTCGGTAAAATTCTTGATTTTTATACAAAAAAGGGTGTGAATCATAAAAAATTTGACAGGCGTATGTATCTTGCGCATTTGCCCTTTTATATTTTTAAACAGAGATGTATCCGTTTAGAACAATCGGAAAACTTAAAGAGGTTGAATAAGCGCTATGGGAGCTACGCCCTTTATAGGTTTTGGCTAAAGCCGATAGCTTCTTTACCAAGGCCGTTAGCGTTACTGTGGGGATTAGTCACAATCTTTTTGGGCCGCATCTTTTATGGAGATTTTATTAGGGGGATTTATTTTTTGAAGAATAAAATCAAAGTCTTTGGGCATTGGTGATGCTGGCCATGGTTAGACTATTTGAGCTTTAATACAGCTCAACCCTGAAGGTCTGGTTATAGTATCCCCTTGATTAGTATATTTAAAAATTTGAGTTTTCTGTTGTTTACAGCAGTATTTACAACAGGAGAATCAATATGAAGAAGTCACGATTTACAGAGACCTAGATTGTCGGGATTTTGAAGGGAGCAGTGGATTTCCCCGACTTTCGTAGTGGCACCTTTGTTCTTTCTTAGCTATGCATAAAGGTTTTTATATGAAATTCCTAAGCGCTTGGATACTTCACTACCCCATGTTCACGTTCAGTGATTTGTTTGATGACTTCCGTCTTAAATTCTTCCGTATATCTGATGCGCTGCATATAAACATCTCCGTTTCATTTTAGACATTATCAAATGACTACTGAAATCGGTGAAGTCCATCGCTGTGAAATTACTGCATTTCGGCAAGCATGAGTAGAAGAGGGGATTGCTTGGACAGCGCAGTGGCAGAGTGGCTTTTTAGAAGTTTAAAAACAGAAAGAGTAAATACAAGACAATACAAAACTCGGCAAGAGGCCATTGAGGGCATTGCGGATTATATTGAGACGTTCTAGAATCGCATCAGGCGCCACTCAAGTCTGGGTAATTTATCGACGGCAGCCTATGAGCAAAAGCCTCAAAAAGCCTCTTAAATAATTTCCCGCTTTGTTAGGCCATTACAAGGAGTGGCGCTTAAAAATGCGTGTTGATAATTCGACCGAGGTGAATTGAATACGCCTAATTTTACAAAACGGACTAATTCTCATTTGGTAATTTTTTTATTTAACTTCAGTGAATTAGCAGCATATCTTAATTGCACAAAGACATTTTCTGCTTTGACAAAGCACGCTAATGCCTGTTAACAACTAAACTATTCTCAACTTAATGTTAGACATAAAAATACATCACATCAATCATCTCTTTCTACTGTTCCTCAGGCACGGCATTATTTCCATTACCTGCGGCTCAGTCGAATTCCTGAGCTTTATGCTCATGCTCTCCCACTTACACTTTAGCTTAAGCCTTTCCTATGTCATATCATTCACGATCGCGACTTTGATCGGCTTTGTTGGGCATAGTCACCTTACATTTAAGGTGGGCGAACTACGCAAACGAAATGCAGTATTTTTTATATTTCAAGCGTTATCCGCACTTTCACTCGGCTACGTCATTATTACTATGCTGATCAGTGCTGGTATCATTCCGATGTACGCGAAAATGATTCAACTTGTGCTAATTTTCTTTTTTAATGTAAGTTTTGGGAAACTTATTTCATTTAAAAAACAGCACTAATAGCTGTCCACTTATGATCAAGAAAATTCTTATTGTTGGAAGTAGTAAAAAGTTTATTACGGTCATTCGCACGTTATTTCCAGAAGCACAATTAACCGTTGTAGCTTGGCGTGATTCCGTACTTTCTAGGTCTGATGAAAAAAGTGATATAGACCTCATTTTTATCTGTGGTTACGATTACAAAAGTAATATTTATCTCTACCAGAAATATCTTGATGTCAATGTCAATGCACCGATTCATCTGATTAGGCATTACTATTCAGATCATACCAAATTGATCTACGTTAATACCATCCCATCCCATAAAGGCTATACGTTCTCTCGGTATCTTTATGCGAAAAATTTACTGGCTATACATCTGCAAGCCTCGGGATATCAAATGCATTTATTAAGTGTGCCGACAATTGTCGGACCAGGAAATAATATCGAGATATTTGGCAGTCCTTTTTCGAAGGGACTATTTAACCTATTAATTAAAACACGCCTAGTTAAAACGGTTAACTTAGAAGAGCTAAAGCAAATTGTTAAACATAAAATTTATGAGCCGTACAATGAAGTGCTCATTTCCCCTCTAATTCCTAAATGTCTTAAAATCAGACGAACCCTCTTTATTGATAGATTGTTGAGGCTCTTACTTGGCTAAAGTAACCATTGTAGGTGGCGGTTTTTCTGCAGCTATTGCAAAAGCCTGTGCAAATGAAAATGCTACGGTCATTACCCCACTTAGCGTAGATTATTTGAAAGATTTTGGTCTTCACCGAAATGCCCAATTTGAAATCAATAAATTTTTAGGCAAAAAAACCTATTCTTTAGGTAAGCTCAAGTCGTTTTTGATCACTAGCGTATTGCATGATCGTCTTGGATTGGGCGGAAACTCATCTATTTGGGGTGGCTTTATCAATCTTTCATCCTTATCGAAAGAGCTGTTAAGTCTCCTTCAGGTAAACAATATCCATATCAAGAAGCTTGCATTCAGATCAACAGGAAGCTTGTCTAATAACCCATATATTTATCAACTTCAAAATAGAGTGGGTAAAATTTATGATGCGTCAGAAAATTTAATTGAGACCCAAGACGCTTACTTGGAAAGTTTTTCTCTCGAGAAACACCAAATAAAACTCAATCTGATAGAGACGGGTGAACGAAGGGTTTCTTATACAGATACACTAGTTCTCTGTGTTGGTGTTGTTCAGCTAATAGATCTCTTATACCGATCTCATCTGATTAGTAGTCTCTCGAAAATTTCCATGATGGAATACGAGTACAAACTAGTCACAAGATTTAGGCTTTTTCCAGGAAAAATTGCTAGTAAAGATACTATAATTAGATTCAAATTTGGCCGCGCAATAAATCACTTTTTGGGTATTCAAGGAAATAGTTTTATTTCTAAAATACTCTCATTGGTGCCTATTTATTTAGATCAGGTATTTTGTACCAAAGAGAGAAATCACACCTTTGTTATTCGTGATGGTGCTCTAATAGACTTAGAAGCTATTGGTAGCCAGATCGAGTTCGGAAAATCTATTCATTATTGCGATTTGAAAATAGATGGTGATCGTCTGGACGATTTTTTAGAAAAAGTAAGTCCGAATATAAAGGGTGGCGGCATGGGTTTTGTGAGGCAAAAGACTCCAGGGCCTATTTCTAATGACATTATTTTGGATCTACACCATAAACTTGTAACCCAAAGGGCTATTGTTGAAAAATAATCACTTAATATTGATCGACCTTGTTGTGGGTTTTGTATTACTCCCATTCTGTTTGTTGATTCGCTTTTTTAGAAGATTACTCGCTAAAATCTTTCCAAGAAAACATCATGGAATTTTAATTATTAAATTTTTGGGTGCGGGGAATTATGTTGCACTGCAAAACTTTATTGCAGGAAAAGAAGTGGAAATACTTTCTGCACGCAGCAATCGTAACGCATTAGAAAAATTTGGAATTGGTAAGAAACACTATCTCATTGATGATAGAAGCTTTATATCCCTTGTGGTTACATCTGTTGTTTCCTGCATTCAGATTGCATTAAGGGATTATGAGCAAGTTGTGAATCTAGAAACAGAGTCTAATTTTGCAAAGTTTGTTGCTGCCTTAACATCCTGCAAAATATTATCTGGCGTTTCAAATGTGCACAAATCCTATATTGACTATTACTTATATGACAGATATTTAGTTAATCCTACGCTTTTAAGCAAAGCCGACTCTATGCGTTTGCTTGTTAATTTTTCTGAACTTGAAAATCTACATATCAAGCAAACGATATCTTCCCATCGCCAAAACTTTATTGATGCTGGCTTTCTTACTCATATCAATCAGGTAATCATTTCACCAACAAGTAGTAATACAGACTCTAGCCGAAGGCTATCTTGCAGTGATTGGGAGAAAATTTTCTCAATGCTTTGGGCTACAGATGATAGCCTATGGATCGAGGTCTTATTTCCATCCAAAAATGATGAGCAATTTATGGACCTCTCAACAATTATTCAGCGCTATCCAAAAATTGAACTGGTTGTTACTAGTTATGATGAGTTTGTTGAAAAAATCAGTAAGGCTGATTTGATATTAACTGTTGACTCTCAAGCATTACATATCGCTCAACAATTTGAGAGGCCTACAGTTGCCTTTTTTGGGCCAACATCCCCATTCGGTGTTAATTTCTGCAACACGACCTATGCGATCACTAAATCTTTGGCGTGCTCTCCATGTTTTCACAAGTATTTGAAATTGCCTTGTGACGGCACAATACCTTGCATGCGTTTTGATTCCAGTGACTTTGAAATTCTTCGTCTAATCAATCATGCTAAATTTTGAGCAAATCTTTACTCTTCAAGAGAATCGAGGTGTGATTTGAAGTCTAATGCATTGGTGATTGTGATGATGGGGACGTTTAATGGAGAAAAGTACATCTCTGAACAACTTGACTCTATTCTTAATCAAACGCATAAAAATTGGAGACTAATTGTAAGTGATGATGGATCGTCTGATGACACACTTGCAATTCTAAAAACCTATGAGGCTAAACTTCCGGCTGGACAGTTAATCATCCTGAAAGGACCGCATCATGGATTCGCTGCCAACTTTCTTTCTATGTGCTTAGATGATGGTGCCCAAGCGGATTATTACGCTTTTTGTGATCAAGATGATATTTGGCTCGAGAATAAGCTTGAAGTTGCGCTTAAATGGCTAGATGCACAAAGTAATAAAGTGCCAACCTTGTATTGCGGAGGCACGATATATGTTTCTGGGAATTCTAAGGAGGTTGGCAGATCAGTACCATTTTCACTCAAGCCAAGTTTTAGTAATGCTTTAGTCCAGTGTCTGGCAGGTGGAAATACAATGATTTTCAACCAACCACTCAAATCATTAGTTGTTGAGGCTGGGAATGTAAAAGTGTCATCCCACGATTGGTGGGTATATATTTTATGCACAGCTACGGGTGGTTTAGTTAAGTTTGACCCCAACCCCTATGTCCTATACCGACAGCATTCTGAAAGCCTTGTGGGTTCGAATACAGCCATTCTCGCTAAGTTAAAGCGCATTTGGATGGGAATTAATGGGAGTTTCAAAGTTTGGAATGACCAAAATATTGCGTCTCTAAAAAGAGTTTCATCCAAAATCCCAATGGAAAATCTTTCTCTATTGAAAGAATTCGAAGTGGCTAGACAATCTAACATTTTGAGACGAATAGATTTAATTACTAGAAGAAAAGTTTATCGATCAAGCTTATTTGGAGAGCTAATGTTATTGTTTGCGGCAATACTCAGAAAGTTCTGATAGATCATACAAATGAAGATGTCTTTATATAAAAAAATCTCTGAGCACGTTATTGGCTTTTACCTATTAGCACTTCTACTAATTGGAGTAGGTTATATCTCATTGCTACCTGTATACGAAGGGTTCGATGAGACGGCGCATTACTCAAGATTGCGTGAGGCATCGAAAGATTCTAGTTCGTTGCTTAATAGTAATTCCTCTTTAGATCAATTTGTTGTCAACTATAGTGGGCCTGTTGCTTTCTCTTCTGGCAATCCACCTTTTGATCAAGGAAATGTTTATAAAAAGTTTTTTAATTCAGACCAAAATTTTGACCAGTATTTAGATAGATATTGGAAGAAAACTGATATTCCAGTTTATCAACCTTCAGATCAAGTGAACTGGCAAAGTCAGCATCCTCCTTTATACTATCTTTTGTTGTCACCGCTAACAAAACAATCGTCTTCATTTATTTATCAATTTTTTAGTCTTAGGTTAGTTTCTTATTTGCTCTCATTGATTGGGATTTTTTTTGGATTACTTGCAATTAAAGCGGTAATTTCAAATAAATCGATCCATTTAAATAAATGTGCATTTTTGGGGTTCTTAATTTATCCTTTGATTTTCCCAATGTTCTTCGTTGAGTTTGCTCGGTTAGGTAACGATTCTTTGTGCTTACTTCTAACGGGTCTCTTGTCTTATTTATTGGCATTAAAGCCAGATGAAAAGTTATCTGCAATGAAAATTTTTTCTATTGGGATAGTTCTGGGTTTGGGCTTGCTCACAAAAGCCTTATTTTTGCCCATCACTTTTGGTGTTTTACTATTTTTAATTAGCAAAAATCCTATTTTTAAACTGACTTTAAGAAATCTGTTATGTCTGCTTCTGCCTTTGATGGCAATAGGTGGCGCCTGGTATTTATTTAAGTTTTTTGCTTATCGTGACCTAGGTGTCGGGGTGGAGGTAATGCAACTTAATAATGGCGATGGATTATTAAGTGGGTTTTTAACTAACTTCTCACCGTTGGGGCTAATCAGAGGCATGATGGTGCCATTAGTCACATTCTCATGGGCTGGTACTTGGTCTCTTGTCAGGCTGCCAGAGTTCTTTTACATTCCCTTAGTATTTGTTGGGTTTTGGCTATTAGTTATCTATGTCAATGACATGAGATCTAAGCCCTTTAACCATCAAAACTGGCTTGGTATTTTCTTACTGCTGTTGATTTATATGGGGTTAGTGGCGCATGTCCTTATCAGCATGGCATTAACAGGGCTTGGTCAAAGTGGTGGATGGTATTTACATATACTGATGCCTTGGTTGGCACCTATTATTGGCTATTCCGTGCTCAGGGTAACTCAATATAACAGGCAAAAATACATTCTTGCAGGGCTGTTAGGCTACGCAGTCCTCTTTCATGTGGTTGTGTTTTTCTCTGATCTGCTTTTGTATGCTGGCTTTGCTGATAAAGCCAATAATAAGCATTTTATTTATAGTGAAAAAATCTATTCAATCGCTAATTATGGTGAGATTTTTAGCAATCTGAACTTATTAGGATTCCCAGTCTTAGGCCTCGTCTCATTGTTACTTGGTTTTTCACTTTTAGTAATTATGACCATGATGTTCTGGAAAAATGCTCAGTTGGCTCCAAAAGGAAGCGTTAACTAATGCTCAAAAGCTCAGCGACCTATTTCCTTGGTAAAGCAACTTCTGGAGTAGTAGCGCTATTGTCAGTCTTTGTTTTTACGAGAATTCTTTCACCTCAAGATTACGGTAGTTATGCGCTAACTGTATCCGTCATGAATGTGGCTTATGCTGTACTTTTTCTGTGGATATCCTTGAGTCTCGCTCGTTTTTATGAGCAGCATCAAAAAGGTCGATTGAACGTTCTACATGGAACAGTCTCAATTAGTTTTATAGCTGCCATGGTTTTGCTGGCGATTTTACAATTAATATTTTTAGGTATCTCGGGTCATCCATTAACACCTATTAATTCGGTTGTTTTGTTCTTGTTAGTGACTAGTTATGCTTGGTATGAATTAAATTTAAGAGTCTTTAATGCTGAGCTGGATGTGCTTGCTTATTCAAAACTGGTGATTTCGCGTGCATTGCTTAGCCTCTTATTCGGACTATTCCTGTTTTATATTTTTGGATTAAATGGGATTTTTTATGCTTTGATTTTGTCTTCCTTACTTCTCCCTTTTGTTTTTTCAAATAACGAAAAAGTACTCACATCTTTGAGAAACGTTGATGTAAATATTCTTAAAGAATTTCTTGCTTATGGATTACCTTTAGCAGTGACTTCTGGGTTGACATTGGTAATCGACTTTTCCGACAGGTTTCTAATTGCGGAATTAATTGATAAAGAGCAGTCAGGTTTGTATTCAGCCAGCTACGATTTTGTATTGCAGACCTTAGGTTTTCTAGTTGGTGTTTTTTATTTATCATTTTTCCCTATCCTCAATAAAAATTACGAAAATGGGGAGATGGTTCACTTCCAGAAAAACCAAGTGTTGTATCTGAACCTAACATTAGTCACTTTATTACCGGTATTGGTTATATATTGGACTTTCTCATCAAGCATTTCTGGATTGTTTTTTGGGACAGCTTATCAAAGTACATCGACTGTGCTGATTCCTCTCATGGCTATTGCGATTTCCTTGGGAACGTTTAAAGCCTATGTGATAGACCTAGTTTTTTTACTTAGAAAAAAAACACTAATTCAAATCCCATTAGTTCTAATAGTGGCAATCACGAATGTGGTGTTAAATTTATACTGGATTCCAAAAATCGGCGTTATTGGTGCGGTTTACGCTACTTTGGTTGCATTCATCCTTGGCATTATATTTGGCCTAGTAGCCTGTGTTAGATTTGACCTATTACCGAAGGTTGATGGCGATACTTATAAGATCTTATTAGCTAGTGTTCTAATGTATTTGTTTGGTAGTGTATTGTCTTCCTCTGGGTTAAATCATCATGTTTTTTTACTGATATTATTCGTGGTGATAATTTATGCTTTGATTTTGATTGGGTTAAATGTACTCAATATAAGGCAGCGTGGTTTGATCTTGGGTAAATTGGGATGAAAAAGGGGCGTATGAGGGAATACCTGAGGATTTATTCACATTATAGTTTGCTATCCATATTGCATTTGTTTTTGTTATGGGTTCGCACCAAAATCTTCTATCCAAAAGCCAGGCTGATAAGAAGACCTTTTTACATGCGAGGAAGGTCCCGAATTACTTGGGGTCGAGGCTTTACTACAGGTGTAGGGGTTAGGATAGATTCGTTCACTGAAAGTTGTTCCTCTAATAATTTGATCACTATTGGCCATAATGTTCAGTTAAATGACTATGTACATATTGCTGCGATACAGCGGGTTGTGATTGGTGATGATGTTTTGGTGGCGAGTCGAGTGTTTATTACGGATCACAATCATGGTTGCTATGGTTCGGAAAAAATACATTCCAACCCTCATGGAAAGCCAGCAGATAGGCCTTTGGTAAGTGCACCTGTTGTGATTGAATCGAATGTATGGATTGGGGAGTCTGTGACAATTCTACCCGGCGTCACTGTCGGATTCGGTGCAGTATTGGCTGCAGGCGCTATCGTGACTAAAAATGTTCCGCCCAAAAGTATTGTGGCTGGTAACCCTGCTAAGGTGATTAAAACCTTTAATGAAAATACGGAGCGCTGGGAGTCAGTTTGAAGAAATTTGTTATCAGCGCTGTTAATATCAACGAAGGGGGCGCGTTAACAGCTTTAAAAGCATGTTTGGCTGCGTTGCAAGGGACTCTTGATAATAGTTGGGAGATCCATGCCATTGTTCACAACAAAAGCCTATTTGCTAATAACGAGCGGATTTTTTTCCATGAGTACCTAGCATCTAAGAGGTCATGGCTACTTAGGCTATATTATGAATGGTTCGTTTTTAGGAGACTTTCTAAAAGAATTAAGCCTGATGTATGGTTTTCATTTCATGACATTACCCCGAATGTATTTTCCAAAAAGCAGATAGTTTATTGTCATAATCCTGCACCATTCTTCAAAATGGCATGGAAGGATATTTATTTCGAGCCAAAGCTATTTATTTTCAATAAGTTGTATAGTTTTTTTTATAAAATTAACTTAAAGAATAACAACTTTGTTGTAGTTCAACAAAATTGGCTTAGGCAGGAATTTCTAAGTCGATTTAACCCTAAAAAAGTAATAGTTGCCAGACCAGAGACATCGGGGCACTTGATGGTCACAAAAAAGAATATTGCACAACCCTTTACTTTTTTTTATCCCGCATTTCCGAGAGCCTTCAAGAATATAGAGTTGATCTGTCAGGCAGTCGAAAAGCTCACAGAAAGTGGAAATAAAAACTTTCGAGTACTCTTGACGATAGATGGCACAGAAAACAAATATTCTCGCCATCTATTTGCTAAGTATGCTCATTTAAAGCAAATTAAATTTCTCGGTAGGCTGACGCATGAAGAGGTTGTCCGCTATTATGGAGAGATCAATTGTTTATTGTTTCCTTCAAGGCTTGAAACGTGGGGTTTGCCTATATCGGAAGCTAAACAGTTTGATCTCCCGATTTTGGCTGCTGATTTGCCGTATGCGCATGAGACAATTGGGGATTACTCAAAAATAAAATTTTTCCCTCCCCAAAATGAGAGGGTGCTTGCTACCTACATGCAAGAAGTATCTGAGGACGCACTAGTATTTGATGTGAATAACGTAACATCGCTCACACAGTCTGATGCCGATAGTTGGAATGATTTAATAAAGCTAATGATTAAGTAATTTTATGACTCAATTTTTTAACCGATTCACATATTTTCTAAAACGAATTTTTACTTTTGCTTTGAAAGTGCTTACTGGAGGAGACTCTATTGGCCTTAGACGTCGACATTTGTCAAAAAAAATATCTTCATATTTCAATGATAAGGTTGCTTACGGCCCTTTCAAAGGCTTGATTCTGGGCCGAGGGGTTTGGAGTTCTACTGATAAGGCCAGCATGATTCTGGGCTTATATGAGCGGGAAGTGCTAAATGCGATAGCAAATGTACCTAAACGCTATACAAACTTCGTTGATCTTGGGGCTGCAGATGGCTATTACGCTATTGGTGTTCTCACCAGTGGCCGATATCAAAAATCAACAGCATTTGAAATGACGGAGGCTGGGCGAGCTGTGATTAAAAAAAATGCTGCCTTAAACCTAGTTTCTGATCGCTTGGAGGTTTTTGGTAAGGCGGAAAACGATTTTTATAAAGGCTTTACTCAGGAAGAGTTGAGGAAGTCTGTTGTCTTGATCGATATTGAGGGTGCTGAATTCGAGATACTTGATAAGAACTGTTTGGAACAGCTAAAAGAGTCGGTCGTGATTATTGAGATCCATGATTGGAAGGTCAAGAATGGTCTCGATAAGAAGAATGCATTAATTGAAAATGCTAAGCATTTCTTTAAAGTAGAAGAGTTGCTGATGTCTTCAAGAGATCTATCTATCTACCCTGAGTTAAGAGATTTTAATGATACAGACAGATGGTTGATTTGTTCAGAAGGCAGAGAAAGGTTAATGACTTGGATAAGACTGGATCCGTTGTAAATGTCCAAGACAATCGCTAAATCCCCAATGATGTTCTTCTACCCCTTCGTGGTGGTGGGAATAGCATTGGTGGTACTTCTACCGCCGGCTTATGTATTAGGCTTAAATTATCCCCGGTTAATGCTTTGGGGTGATACCACTTCAAATTCCATGTTAATCAATCTGATTGCGTTTTATTTTTCTGGAACGATACTTCGCCGTTTTGAAAATTTTCCTCAAAAGAATTCATGGTCTTTTATTTTTCCGATCACATTAAGTAGTTATGCAATAGTAATAGCAATTGTTCTGATATTAAGGTTGCTGTACTCAGTTAAGATTATCCTCATGGGCCTCTTTTTAACGCTCACATTGATGATCATACAAAACCTTGTTATTGCTCGTGGCCGACGCATTAATTTTGCAGTGGTTCCTTTTGGTGAAGCCTTGGAATTCAAGGACTCCGAACATTATCGCTTCGAACGATTAACCTCAACGCAGACGCCTTTGTCTGTGTTGGAAAATGTTGTGGCAGATTTGCATGATGATGCGCTGCCTGCTGAATGGGAGAGGTTCTTATCGCAATGTGCACTTCAGCGTATTCCTGTATATAACGCAATGCAGCTGAAGGAAAATATTACTGGTCAAGTGAACGTGAAGCATTTGATTGCGAATAATTTTGGTGATCTATCCCCGTCATTCTTCCACCAGAATTTCAAACGTATTATTGATGTTATTTTTTTGGTTTTAGTATCGCCTATTATTATTCCGATCATGCTAGCGATTGGGGTTTGGATTAGCTTCGATAGTCCTGGTGGTCCATTCTTCGTTCAACCGCGTATGGGCTTGGGTGGTAAATGGTTTAACGTGATTAAGTTTAGAAGCATGTATATTAATCACAAAGGCAGTCATTTTACGGAAAAGGGTGAAGATCATCGGATTACCAGAGTAGGTAAGATCATTCGTAAGTATCGTCTGGATGAATTGCCACAATTTTGGAATGTATTGAAGGGCGAGATGAGTCTAATTGGCCCACGTCCAGAATCTGCTGAGCTCGCTAAGTGGTACGACAATGAAGTGCCGTTCTTTGCTTACCGGCACGTCGTGAGACCTGGCATCTCCGGTTGGGCCCAGGTCATGCATGGCTACGCAGCAGGGGTGGATGATATGAAAGATAAGCTTTCTTATGACTTCTATTACATCAAGCACTTCTCTTTATGGCTAGATTTACTGATCTGGTATAAGACCATCCGCACTGTTTTGACGGGCTTTGGTTCTCGTTAGACGCTGTTTTATATTTAGTAGCCCAACTTATTGATCGCTAACAGTTCCCCAATCGCAGCAGAAAGTTGTCTTTGGAGTGTCGTTTGGTAGCGCATCAAGCGGTCCATTTCTTGCGCTTCAGGGAGCATTGCTTCCTCCTCGATCCTAATAGATTCTTGTACTGTAAGGTAAGCCTCTGGACCCACAAAAAAATCTCTAAACGTATTTCTATGCCATAAGGCGAACATCTTAGATAGATTCAAAGTAATTTCTTCTAATACGCCTTGGCTTCTTTCAAAAGCTTTGATTTTTGCTGCTATTTGATCTTCTTCAATGATTGCGTCACAGTATTTTTTAAATGGCTCAGAGAAGTTGGTAACCTCTTTTAGTAAAAATTCCTTTATGGACAATTTGGTAGCTTTTTCTTTATCTGCAAAATAGGCACTTAGGTGTGGAAGTCTTTCAATGAATTCCTCTCTAAATTCAATTTTATCAATCCCTTCTGCATTAATTAATTCAAACGCAATCGCTCTTGATTTGTCAAGGTCAGCTTGGCTTTTGGCGTCAAATAGTCTTCCTGCGAGTTCTTCAATTTGGGTGTTTTGCTGAGTGAATGACTCCATCACCCTTGCTGTTGTATTTGCCCTCACTCGGCTTTTTTTAAAACTTGCGTCGATGACGTTTTGAATTCTTTCAAGCTGAATGGTGAGCCTTGCAATCCTGCTTGTTTGCAACTGAACTAATGGATTTGATGATTGGTATTGTTGGTTAAGCGCGTTAAGCAGAATTTCATGGCGTGCTTGCTCATCCTCATTAATAAGCTTTGTGGAGGTTGCGCCATGCTTAATTGCATTTTTAGAGGACTCTTTCTTGCCTGGTGCTGTGATAGGACCAGTTTGCTTGTTTTTCATAATGGCACCTCAAGTTTCGCAATGCTTATATTTTACTTGAAAGTTTTTAGATCGCGATTCCAACTTTCTCGACGTAGCGCATTACGGTGTCCGGTTTTGACCATCTTCCCTTTGCCATCATCACTGGCAATGATGCGCCAGAGATTAATAAGTCCTGCGCAGCACCAACACGCATAGAATGGCCGCTTACATGACTAATAAAGTCATTATCAAAGCCCGCAGCTCTAGCAAGTCGTTTGTATATCCTACAAATTTGTCCGGGTGTTAAGCCGTCAGAGAGTTTCTCATTGCGACTAATCCCTCTAAATAGATAGCCATCCTTTATTTTAGAAACCTTTAGCCAATTATTAAGTGCCTGAGTAGCCTGAAAGCCAATTTTTAGCCACCTCCCATTCGCCTCTTGGTCTGTCTTGCTTTGCTCGATGAAGATGACTGTGGATGATGAATATTCTTTTGCGTAATTTTTCTGTTCGCTAATATTGTCCAGCTTGATGTTGACAAGCTCACTTCGACGACACATGGTGTCATAAGCAATCAGCAGAAGTGCCCGATCGCGATAGCCTCTCAACGAGTTCTCTGTTGCAACTAGAATGTCGTCTAGCATTGCCTTAGTGATGCCATTGGCTTGTTTACTAAATCTTCCAATCTTCCTGTGCATCCGCTTTAACGCCAACTTCACTTCTGAATCCATGGTCGGATTAGCATAGTTGTTAAGTGTGTGGATGGTTGCAATGGATGCGATGGTTTGCCTGATGGAAGCGGATCGCCATCCATCCTCTGTCAGTTTTTCTATATAAGTCGAGATCTTTGATGGCTCTGCTGGGAGTGAGTTGCTATTAATCGACTCACAATAGTTGATGAAGTTAAGGAAGTTAGATCGATAGGCGCGTATAGTGGCTGCCGCATATGCACCATCTATCCTATCTATTGTCAGACTAAGAACCTGTTTTGCTTTATTACTATCTGTCGTATTATTCATTATGCACCAACTCGATAATGATACCAAAAAGCTTATTATAGGAACTTCTGGAATTGATTGCAAGTGAACAAGTGCGGGCAGCACGTGCGTTATTAAGAATTACAGCTCAAGACTTATCTTCAGCGTCAGGTGTGGGCTTGGCTACTATTAAGCGCCTTGAAGCGGGGGATGGGTTACCAGCAGCGCATGCTCAAACTTTAGACAAATTAACTAAAGCGCTTGAGGCTGCTGGGGTGGAGTTCCTAGGCACTCCTGAAGATAGACCGGGTGTTCGTCTTAAATCTAAGAAGTAGCTTTTTGCGAAACGAAATGTCGATAACCCGCATAGAATATAAATCATACTTTTCTTAATGCACGCTAATACCGCTTATTAAACTCATTTTTATCGCCCAATCAGCCGACTCTTTTGTTGATATATATTTAAATATGTATTAAATTTTACATATTGTGTGTATGTGGAGGTGAGTATGGA
>Ga0172373_10003238_pt1 | contig 24041 bp, 17 predicted proteins | sample Lak10m_2_FD_114546 | JGI IMG/M metagenome (GOLD analysis project Ga0172373, IMG submission 114546) | Freshwater microbial communities from Kabuno Bay, South-Kivu, Congo - kab_092012_10m | ecosystem: Environmental > Aquatic > Freshwater > Lake | place: Democratic Republic of the Congo...
ACCATGCCCGTGTCGCCATGTCCGCCGCCATTGACCGCTTGCTCGTGTTGCGTGAAGAAATCGCCAGCACCGATCTAGAAATCACGACCATCATTGACCAAGACCCGTTCGCAGAAGTGACCGCCCGTTGGCGCACCGTGCCAGCAATTAGCGATCTCGATATAGCCGCGTTTCATGTCGCAACCAGAGCCGAAGCCGCCACGCTTGATCGAGACGCATTCGTTTCAGCACTAGCAGCCAACCCCCGCACGGAACGCAGCAGCACCATTGACAACACCGGAAAACGCCGCCGCAAGGGTTACAAGCCCGCTATGGCTGCATTGTTCATGTTGACCAATCGCACTAATAAAAGTATTCGGTGCGGATTGAAACCAAAACAAAACCCGCCGGATGGCGGGCTTCATGAACGGTGGCTTAGGAGAGTGTCAGCGGGGCGTTTTTGCTGTAGTGGACTTGCCCGCCAGTTTGCCATGTGTCCACAATCGCCATAATAATCGCGTCAATAGGTCTGTTATCGGTGGCACTTGTTTGCCTTGCCGTGCTGCCGGCGGCGACCAACACCCGTTCCCCGCTGCTGGTTCCTAGCGGATCAACCACTACAAGGTAGCTTTCCCCCGGTTGGTTTTCGATGCTCACTTTGCGTACCAACCGCAGCGGAAGTCCGTCCATTGAAGCGGTTTTGCGTGTTGCGACCACCGAACCGACGACTTCACCGATGAACATAGCGATTATTCCTTGCGTCCACTGCTCGGCTCGCGCCCGACCACACTTTCGATGGAGGCCAGCGCCGCGCTGTAGCCGGCCATGATGTCCTGTTCTTCACCACCCAGATACACACGCCCGAAGCTGCCAAAGGCCTGCACTTCAAGGATGTTGATATGGGCGGTTTTTTCGGCTTCGTTGGCCGCCAGCGCCGCATAACCTGCCGGTTCCACTTCCAGCACGTACATCGTTTGTCCGGCAAGGATCATGTGACCATGCCGCAGCCGGTTAATCAGCTGGGTCTGATGCGCGTCAATGTTGCGGATAATCTGGCTGGAGACGATACGGGGCTTCAGGCGCTGTTCTTCCTGTACGCCCAGTGCTTCCAGAATGGCGGCTCCGGCGGCACGGGTTTCGGCTTGGCTGCTGGAATGCACTTCCAACAGGCCATACAGCCGTTCCACGATCTGCATACCGGGGCGTACACCGGTAGCTTTCAGCGCCACATCGGTGATGCGGTTAATTTCGATGCCGGGTGAAATTTCGATCCACAGCGAGGCATCCCCCGGTAGCGGCAGGAATCCCCGCGCTACTGTGCCGAGGAAGGCTGCATGCTGTGGCTGAAGACTGTCCAGAAATACATAACTGCGAAGATCAACGGTCACGGTTTCGCTCTCCGAATGGTGGGTTTGTCTGGCAACTCAAGGTTTAAATTGGCCTTCTGGCGCCCCGGGTCGTCGCCCAGAAGCGTCTCCAACCGCGTCACGGCCTCGCGGTCAAATTCCTGATACTGGCAGATATCGCAGATCCAAACCAGCATATTGGGTACGCTCACCAGCGTTCCTTTGTGAAGGCGCGTGTACGTATCACGGGAGGGTTGGCAGAACCCGATCTGGCAGTATGGACATGGATAAGCGGAGGGGTCAGTCACAAGACCTCCTTATGCAGTTGGTACACTCAGGGAACATCAGTGAGTGTGGTTCGATTATATGTCAGATTAGCCCAAAGCGCAGGAGGCCACCAGCGCAAAATGGCCTGCCCGACCAGTTGCGAATGTTGTACCGGCCCGAATGCACGCGAGTCTCGGCTGTGGTTGCGGTTGTCGCCCATCATGAAATACTCATCTACACCTAGTATCCACGCTTCATCCGGGCAGGCTTCCGGCGCACAGGGTTCGCTCAAGTAGGGTTCTTCCAAACGCAGGTCGCCAATATACACCTGCTGGTGGCGCAGGCTGATGGTTTCGCCCGGTAGCCCGATCAACCGTTTGATGAGGGGCGCTGTGGCATCCGCTTCTGTTGCCGGCGGTACGAATACCACAATATCGCCCCGCTGTGGATTGCCGAACAAGTAATTCAGTCGGCTGATGAGCAACCGCTGATCTTCCACCAGCGCCGGTTGCATACTGACCGACTGTACCACCGATCGCGGAACGGTCATTTCGAGCAACACGTAGGACGCGACAAAGAATAGCGCCAGATTGAGCAGTTCGCGCCCCCGTTCGCGCCGCTTTAGGTTGGGGCGGGGGACATGCGCCGGACGCTTCATGTCGTTACGGCGTGACGAACGGTTGGTCAGGGTAGTTGATGTGCGAGACTAACGCCCAGTCTACCGGCGGCCAGTAGCGAATCAGGGCTTCGCCGATGATCCGTTCGCGCTTCACGCCGCCGAACACCCGCGAGTCACGGCTGTGATTGCGGTTATCCCCCATGAAGAAATATTCATCCGGGCCAAGCGTCCAACTATTGTCGCCGCACATCCGCAGTTCGCACGGCTCGTTGATGTACGGTTCGTTGAGCTGTTGCCCGTTCACATACACCATCATATCTTTGATTTCGATGGTGTCTCCCGGCAGGCCGATCACCCGCTTGATATACGGCGGCTCGTCCGACGAGACATTCGGCGCATTGAACACCGCCACTTCGCCGCGCTGCGGGTTCGTTAGCAGGTAATTCACGCGGCTGACCACCAGCACCTGTCCGGTGTGAAAAGTAGGCTGCATACTGGGGCCTTCCACGATGAAGCGCACGCTGGCAAGGTTCACCAGCGCCCAGATTGCAACGATCAAAACAATCGTTTCCCAGATTTCACGACCAAACCCACTTTGCGATAAATGCGGGCGGGCAAAGGTCAGGGTGGGCTGTACTGCGACAGCGGATTCGCTGGGAGTGGTCGAAAGTGGCGGTACGTTGTCCAACGTGTGTTTCACCTCTTGATGTGGCGAGAGGGCATGATTATAGAACACACGTCACGGGCTGACAATCCACATGCCCAATGGTTTCGCCATCCCCTGAACGATGCTATAATCCCTCATTATTCTCTGTACCACGAAGAATCACAATGAAAGACTTCATCACTCTGTCCGATTGGTCTACCCAATCTCTGCAAGAACTGCTCGATTTGGCCGTCCGGCTGAAAGCGGAATACAAAGCTGGCGGGAATGCGCCCATTTTACAGCACAAAACGCTGGCGATGATCTTCCAGAAGCCCTCGCTGCGTACCCGTGTTTCGTTTGAAATGGGCATGAAGCACCTCGGCGGCAGCGCCATGATGCTCGGCCCGGATGAAATTGGTCTGGGCAAGCGCGAAAGCATCGCGGATGTCGCCCGCGTCCTGTCCGGTTACGTGCAGGGGATTATGGCGCGGGTCTTCGCGCATGCTCACGTCGAAGAACTGGCACGCTGGGCGAATGTGCCGGTCATCAACGGCCTGAGTGACTCGCAACATCCCTGTCAGGCGATGGGCGATATGCTGACTATCTACGAGCATTACGGCGCTCTGAAGGGTCTTAAAATTGCGTATATCGGTGACGGGAATAATGTCGCCGCTTCGCTCTTGCTGGCCGCTGCCCACTTGGGTGCGCATTTCACCATCGCCACGCCATCCGGCTACGGCTTGTCCGAAGAATCGCTCAGTCAGGCCGAACCCTTTGCGGCGATCAGCGGTTGCCGCATCCAGACCTACACCGACCCCCGTTCGGCGGTTGACGGTGCCGATGTGATCTATACCGACACATGGGTGAGCATGGGGCAGGAAGCCGAAACCGAGGCGCGTCTGAAAGTGATGTGGCCTTATCAGGTGAATGCCGATTTGCTGCGCCACGCTGCGACCGGAGCGATTGTGATGCACTGTCTGCCCGCGCACCGGGGGCAGGAAATTACCGACGATGTGGCTGATGGGTCACAGTCGGCCATTTTCCCGCAGGCCGAAAACCGGATGCATATTCAGAAAGCCATTCTGGCGAAGTTAATGTCGTAATCAATCGAGTGGGTGGAGTAATTTATGGCGGGTAATCAGGAAGCCTATGCGCGGGCGATGGAAGCCGGCCACAACGCCGCTTGGGATAAAGAGTGGCAGCAGGCCATTGCCGCTTACGGGCAAGCCGTTCAGGAATTCCCGAATGATGCGATCGCGCACATTCATCTGGGCTTGGCACTCCTTGAAGTGGGGCGCTTGGATGATGCGCTGAAGGTCTATTCGCGGGCGCATCAGTTAGCCCCTGACGACCCCATCCCTCTTGAAAAAAGCGCCGATGTACTCGAAAAGATCGGGCGGCTGAAAGAGGCCGGTCAGCAGTATATCAATGTGGCTGAGGTGTACCTCGCCCAGCGTGACCTTGCCAAAGCGATTGCTAATTGGGAGCAGGCCACCCGCCTCACCCCCGGTCTGGTGAACATCCATGCCAAGATTGCACAGGCCTACGAGCGTTTGGGCGAAAAGCCTAAAGCCATTCGGGGCTATCTGGAACTCGCTGTCAATTTTCAGCGCATGGGCGAAAAAGACAAGGCGGTAAAGGCTGTCCAGCGTGCTTTGCGGCTCGACCAGCGGTTTACGCCGACGCTGAATGCGCTGCGGGCGCTGGAAAGCGGCTCGGAAATTATCCTGCCTCGTCTGGAGGACAAGACGCCTGCCAAATCCGGCTCGTCTGCGCGTGCGTCTCAGCGCAACCAACCTGTCGTTGTCGAAGCCGATCCACTGGGGCCGATGGGCGAGGCTATGACCGATGCGCTCGGCCTTCTGGCAACTTACGTGATCGAAGGCGGCATGTTGGATGCTTCTGGCGGCGATGCGCTGCAAGCGATGGAACTTCAACGGCAGCAGTCCAATGCCAATGCGATTGCCGCTTATCTACGTGCTGAAGCGCGGTTAAATCATCCCGCCTTAAAGATGAATCTGGGCGGCTTGCTGGTGCTGGAAAAGCGCCCTGATGAGGCGACCAAGCATCTTGGCGAGGCGTCTTTGAATGCGCAGTTGTCGGCGGGCGCGTATCATGCGCTGGGCAAAGCCTATTTCGATATGGGCAAACAGAAGCAGGCCACCCGTTATCTGCTTCAAAGCCTTCAGCAGGTGGATACTTCGCTGGCAACAGCGAACGATGATCTGAACGAACTCGGCGCCATCTATGACCAGCTTTCCAGCGCACTTGAAGACCGCTCTAACGAAGATGTGTCGGCCATCAACGGGCGTTTTCTGGAAATGCTCAGTGGCAAAGAATGGAAGCAGCGCATCCGCGAAACCCGCCGCCAGATGGAAGACATCCTGCGCGATCAGGGGCAGCAGGGGATGGTGGATTTGCTGGTGGCGAACCGCAGCGACGAGCTGACCGATGCCGTGTCGCGCATTGACCGTTATATGCGGCAGGGCTTGTTCACGCTGGCGATGGATGAATCGCACCGGGCGGTCGAGTATTCACCGTTCTATCTGCCGATACACGTTCGCATGGCTGAAATTATGATGCGTGAAGGGCGTGTGCGGCAGGCCATCAACAAATACAACATGATCGCCAAGACCTATCTTGTGCGTGAGGAGAACGATCGCGCCGCCTCGATCTTGAGCGAAGTGCTGGAAATGGCGCCGCTGGATATTTCCGTGCGCGAGAGTTTGATCGAACTGCTGGAGAACGAGCTGCGTTGGGAAGAAGCCCTCGATCAATATATTGATCTGGCTGATACCCATCACCAGTTGGGCAACTTCGACATGTCGCGGGATGTGTTCGTGGCGGCGGAACGCTTGGCGAACCGCGAGGGCGTGTCGAAGGATAAGATCGTTCGCATCAAGCATCGCGTGGCTGATATTGACCAGATGCGGTTGGATATGCGCCGCGCTCAAAAGACCTACGAGGAAATCATTCACATCGCTGAGGATGATGAACGCGCCCATCGTATGCTGGTGGATATTCACTACCGCCAGAACAATGCTGTGGAAGCCATCAAAAAGTTGGATACGTTGTTGGGCATCTACGCCCGCAACAAGCAGGCCAACCGCATCACTCAGCTTTTAGAGGAACTGGTCACGCTGTATCCCAACGATACCGGCTTACGTTCCCGTCTGGCTGCCATTTACCGCCAGTTGAAGCGCAAAGACGACGCCATCAAGCAGCTTGACGCGCTAGGCGAACTGCAATTGCAGGCCGGGTTGCATCAAGAGGCCATCAGCACCATTCGCCAGATTATCTCGCTGGGGCCGGATGGTATCGAGGAATACAAGCATTTGCTATCACAACTGGGTGGTTAAACCCTATGGAACTGTTGTGGGCGCTGGAAAATCTCAACCTGCGGTCGCTGCTGGATATTTTTCTGGTGGGACTAGTGTTTTTCGGGGCGAGTTTTTTCATTCGCGGCACACAGGCGATGGCGCTGCTGCGCGGGATGCTGCTGGTTTTTGTCACCCTGCTGGTTTTGTCCAGCGTACTCAATTTGCTGGCGCTGCGCTGGTTGCTGGAAAATATCGTGGTGGTTCTCGGTATCGCCATTCCGGTCATCTTTCAGCCCGAACTGCGCCGCGCCTTTGAGCAGTTGGGGCGGGTGGGGATGTTCAGCACACGGCAAGCGCCGGATACCGTTCGTGGGCGTGTCATCAACGAAGTGTGTCAGGCCGTCGAGAAATTGTCGGAACGGCGGCATGGTGCCCTGATCGTTTTGCAGCGCCATAGCAGCCTTGAAGAATACATCCGCACGGGCATTCACTTGGATAGTGATGTCAGCGCCCAGTTGTTCCTCACGATTTTCTGGCCTAAAACAGAGCTTCACGATGGAGCTGCCATTGTAGATGTGGATGGTCGTGTGGCTTCTGCCGCTTCGGTGCTTCCCTTAACCGCCAGCCGCAACCTGCCAGACCCCAAATTGGGGACGCGGCACCGCGCCGCATTGGGGATCAGCGAAGTGGGGGACGCTATTTGCGTGGTTGTTTCGGAGGAGACGGGAAAAATCGCCATTACCAACGGTGGCCGCATGATCCCCAAGCTGGACTCCAAGCGCCTGCGTACTGTTTTGAACGCATTTTATGGCGAGGAAAACAAAGCCTTGGAATCTCCGCTGCATCAGTTGCTTGACCGGGGACAGCGTTTGATGACGATGTTGCGCGGCAGCCGAAAGCAAGCCTGATGCAGTCGAACCCCTCTAACCGCCAGCGTGTTCTGTTCAGCAATCTCCTCTGGTTTTTGGGGTCATTGGCGTTGGCTTTTCTGGTGTGGATTGCGGCGACTTTCCAATCCAACCCCATCACGCAGGAGCGTTTTCCCGATTTGATTGAAGTTCGCCTGACGCCGGATGCAGGCATGTTGATTACCGCCCCGTCCATACCCAGCCGGACGGCGATGGTGGTGGTTCGTGCGCCGCGTTCGGTGCAGGAGCTATTGCGCATGGACGAGATTGAACTCTGGGCTGACCTCACCGGGCTGACACCCGGCGAACACACGGTTGATATTCAAGCGCGTCTCAGCCGTCAGCCCGGTACGATTGTGGATATTTCTCCTAGCCGCATTCGCCTGACTCTTGAAGAATCGGCCCAGAAACAGGTGCCGCTGCGGGCTGTCATTAGTAGCGAAGCGCCTGCCGGTTACTCCCGTGATGAGCCGGTTTTTGATGTCAGCTTGAATCAGGTTTTGGTCAGCGGCCCCGCCAGCCGTGTGAATGAAGTGATTGCGGCGCAGGCCGTTCTCGATCTGCGTCAGCAGCGCAACCCGTATGAGGCGGACATTCGCTTGAGCGCGATAGATGCCGAAGATGCCAGCGTTTCAGATGTCACCATTGATCCATTGGTTGTGCATGTGCTGGTCAACATTCGCCGCCGCGACGACGTGCGCGAAGTGAGCGTGCGCCCCAATATTCAGGGGGAACCGCCCGCTGGTTACGTCTTGAATGCGCTCAGTTACGAACCGCAGGCCGTACTGGTCAGCGGCACGCCGGCCACTCTTGCGGCGCTGCCAGAGACGTTGACGACCGCGCCGATTGACTTGAGCGAGCAGACCGAAACCTTTAACGTGATTGTGCCGGTGGAGATTCCTGACCCTAGCTTGATCGCCCTTTCGCAGGAAAATATCAACGTGCGAATCGAGATCAGCCCGGTCACTACCAGCCGTCAGTTCGATAATATTCCGGTCGAGATGATGGGCGCACCACCGGATACCGAGGTGCATTTGGCTCCCAGCGTGGTATCGGTTCTGATTACCGGCCCGCAGGCGCAAATGGATGTGTTGACTGAAACCGATATTCGCGTGCTATTGGATTTGAACGGCCTAACTTCCGGCAACTATACGCTGACTCCAACCGTTTCGTTGGGTCAAACGCCGTTGCCCGCCGCGACGATTTCTGTGCTACCCGCCGAAATTGATGTCGAAATCGCGCCGATCACCCCGCTGAGTACCCCTAATCTTAGACCACCGTAGTCACGACCTGTCTATTTCTGCTACAATGGCATCAGGGGCATGTTCGGACGGACATGCCTCTTTCGATGAATGATCTTCCGCTGATCTTGATGATCTACTGGAAGTGAAAGGCAGTGGGAGTATGGCACGAAAGCCTCTGGTGGCACTGGTGGGCCGCCCGAATGTGGGCAAAAGCACCTTGTTTAATCGTATGGTGGGGCAGCGTTTAGCCGTCACCGATGAGATTCCCGGCACGACGCGGGATCGTTTACAGGCCGAGGCCGAATGGATCGGCATGGAATATCGTGTAGTGGATACCGGCGGGATTGAGGTCTATCAACCCAGAGGTTCGCGTGATACGGCTCCGCTGGCGGAAGGCAGCGCCGATTTTGTGCCGCTGATTAAGGCGCAGGCGCTGCAAGCTGTCGAGGATGCCGATGTCATCATCATGCTGGTGGATGCTGTACATGGCATTACCGCTGCGGACGAAGAAATCGCTAAAATCTTGCGGCGCAACGAAGGCAAGCCGATCTTTGTGGCGGCGAACAAGGCCGACAACCCCGGTCGCAAAGAGGACGCAGTTGAGTTTTACTCGCTCGGACTCGGTGAAGTGTTTCCGATTAGCGCGATTCACGGGCTAGGCGTGGGCGATTTGCTGGATGCCATTGTCGGGTCACTCAGAGATTTGATTGAGGACGATGGGGCTGACGAAGATGATTTGCTACGAATCGCCATAGTCGGACGCCCGAACGTTGGCAAGAGCAGCCTGCTCAATCTGCTGACGGGCGAGGAGCGCGTAATTGTCAGCCCGATTGCCGGAACAACCCGCGACGCGATTGATACCGATTTGATATGGCACGGTCAGCAGGTCAAATTGATTGATACTGCCGGCATTCGCAAACGCGGCAAAATCGAACCGGGTGTCGAAAAGTTCAGCGTCTTGCGAACCATGCGCGCCATCGAACGCGCCGATGTGGTGCTGCTCTTGATTGATGCCGAAGATGGCATTACCGAACAGGATCAACACATCGCCGGTTATGTGATGGAAGCCTTCAAAAGCATCATTCTGGTGGTCAACAAGTGGGATATAATCGAAAAAGACGAGCATACCATTGATCGCTGGAAGGAAACGCTACTCGCCAAGTTCGACTTCCTGCCAGACCCGCCGATGTTGTTCATCAGCGCCCTCAGCGGTCAGCGCGTGCATCAGGTACTTGAGACGGCTCACCGCGTCTGGCAAGCGCGTTTCCAGCGCATCAGCACGGCAGAACTGAACCGCATGTTGCGGGATGCCGTGCAGAAGCATCCGCCGCCAACCAGTGGCACCAAGCGCCTGAAGTTGATGTATCTCAGTCAGGTCGCGGTCAATCCGCCGGTTTTCCTGTTTCACGTCAATGACACCCGGTTGGTGCATTTCACTTACCGCCGCTATCTGGAAAACCAGTTGCGTGCCGCCTACGTCTTTGAAGGCACGCCGGTTCGCATGAGCTTTCGCCCGCGTGATGGCATGTTGGATGAAAAATAAACGGGTTCGCCCGTGTGTGAGTATCGCCCCTTTCCAGCAGGAGAGGGGCTGTTGGATGCGGACAATCCACCTTATTCCGGTGTCAGCCCCACCAGTTCATAGGCAAACGCGGCCTTTTTGCGCCCGCGTATTTTGACCTCGCCTAGCGCCTGCGCCTGCACCAGATCGCCCAACCGTTCCACAACAACGCCTTCCACCCAGATTTTCCCCGGCTGTGCCAGCTCTTGCAGGCGTTTGGCGGTATTGACCACATCCCCGATGGCGGTGTAGTTCATCGCCCGGTCTGTGCCGATGTAGCCCACCACTGCTTCACCGACATTCACGCCGATGCTGTAATACAGGTTGTCTCCGCGCCGCATCCGCATTTCCTCGCCAGCACGCATCAGTGCCAGCGCCGCGTCGGTGGCGCGGTGTACATGATCGGCCTGTTCTTTGGGCGCGTTGAAAATCGCCATCAAGCCGTCGCCAAAGAATTTATCCAACGTGCCATCCCATGCCAGAATGATTTCTGCCGCCAGACTCAAATAGTCGTTCAGCATTTCCACCACTTTTTCAGGCGGCGCGTTCTCGCTCCATGTGGTGTACCCGCGAATATCCGCGAATAGCACGCTGATTTCTTGGCGGGTTCCGCCCAGCTTCAGGTCTTCCGGGTGCGATAACACGCGATCTACCACCGAAGGTGGGACGAGCCGTTCAAACGACCCGCGTATCTGTTCATTTTCGCGTTCTTTCGCCAGCCGCAGCGCATCATAGTTGCGGGCATTTTCAATAGCGATGCTGGCGTAGTCCGTGAGCGTACTAAGTAGGGCGCTATCGTGGCGCGTGAAAATGTGGGACTTGGGGGTGATGTTGCCCACGCCCAACACCCCGATAACCTGCCCGCGCAGTACCATCGGCGCATAGGCCGCTGTGTAGCCGCTGACGCCGGTTTGTGCTAGCTGGTCAGGGTTCAGCGTGACGGCCTGCCCCTGCTTGAGTACCTGCGCCGCAATCGGGTCGCTGACCTCGTGGCCTGCCGGACGCGATTGACCGGCGTTCAGCCGTTTTTGTGCTTTGCAGCGAAAGTTGGAATTTTCCAGCAGGTAGATATAGCCTTCCTCGGCCTGCGTGATCTGGGTGGCCGCGTCCACAATGCGCGGCAGCAGATCGCTCATATTCGCCAGTTCGGTCACGCTCTTTCCTACGATATACAGCACGTTCATTTCTTGCAGGCGGCGCTGCATATCGCGGTTGGCGATCAACAGGCGTTCGGTGAGCGCCTCTTTTTCTTTGCGCAGGCGCACTTCGGTCAGGCTGCGCTCAATCGCCTCCAGCATTTCCTCCGGTGAGTAGGGCTTTTTCACATAGTCACGCACGCCCAGCCGGTAGACTTCGATGGCGACATCTTCCGATCCGTGAAACGTCATCAGAATCACAGGAATATCGGCCCCTGCTCTCGCAAGGTTTTTGAGTACATCAATGCCGTTCATGCGCGGCATTTGCAAATCCAGCAGGATCAAATCCGGGTGCAGTTCCAGCGCCAGATCAAGACCCTCTTTGCCATCTCGTGCTTCAATTGGCTGGAAGCCATTGGGTTCCAGCACATACTGAATCAAAAACTCGCGGTTTTCTTTGCCATCATCGCAGATGAGGATGCGTTCGCCCGTCAATCTGTGTGCCTCGCTTGAGCCGATACTGATAATTCAACATTACACAGTATAATCGCAACCTGATCTTTCGGCATCATGATTTGCCCAATTCTCTCACTTTTTTCACAATGTCTGCATTTCATCCCAGTTATCACCCATCTGCGCGTTTGCTCGCAGCGGCGCGTCCATCGGGTAAGCACCTTCCATCACCTGCACCACCAGGTCGCGTGTGGGCTGGATTTCCGCTTCCGGCACTTCCAGCACCAATTCGTCATGCACCTGCAAAATCATGCGCCCGTGCAGCCCTTCGCGGGTCAGCGCCCCGTACAGGTCAATCATCGCCCGTTTCATGATGTCAGCAGCCGTTCCCTGAATCGGCATATTGATGGCGACCCGTTCATCGGCTTGAATCAAGTTCTGGTTGGCGCCCCCTTTTTGCAACAGCGGGAACTCCCGCCGCCGCCCGAATAGCGTGTAAATCGGCCCCAACCGCGCCGCCTGCTTGGTTTCGTCCAGATATTGCTTTACACCCGGCAGGCGTGCGAAATAAGCGTCAATGAAGGTTTTTGCTTCCGAGAGCGTCAGGTCGCTATCCCGCGCCAACCGGAACGCGCCCATGCCATAGATCAGGCCGAAGTTCACCCGCTTGGCGAAACTGCGCTGGTTCTTGGTCACGTCCTCTAGCGGGATGCCATAGACGGCGGCGGCAGTAGCGGCATGAATGTCCTGCCCTTGCGCGAAGGCCTCTAGCAGGGTTTCATCTTTGCTGATGTGCGCCAGTATTCGCAGTTCCACCTGACTGTAGTCTACCGAGAGCAGCTTTTTACCCGCGTCCGCCACGAATGCCCGCCGTACCTCGCGCCCTAAATCGCTGCGGATGGGGATGTTCTGCAAGTTGGGCGTATTGCTGCTGATCCGTCCGGTGCTGGTGCCCGTCTGGTTGTAGCTGGTATGCACCCGTCCGGTCTGTGCGTTGACCAGCGAGGGGAGCGCATCCACATAGGTGTTTTTGAGTTTGGCGACTTCGCGGTAGTCGAGGATTTTCTCGACAATCGGGTGTGCGCCTTTCAACCCTTCCAGAACCGAGGCATCGGTAGAAAAGCCGTGCGTGGTCTTTTTCAACCCCTGTACTGGCAGCCCCAGCTTGCTGAATAGCACATCATTCAACTGCTTAGGGCTGTTGATGTTGAACGAACCATAGCCGCCGCTGAGATCGAAGATGGTCTGTTCTAGCGCCGAGAGCATATCTTGCATCCGGTCGCTGAGGTGGGCGAGGTAAGGGATGTTCAAGCGCACCCCGGCGCGCTCCATCGCCACGATCACCGGAATTAGCGGAATTTCCAGCGTTTGCATCAGTTCCAGCAGGTTGGCTTTTTCCAGTTCGGGGCGCAGTTTTTCGGTCAGCCGCAGCGTGATTCCCGCGTCCGCTGCTGCATACGGGGCGGCGCGTTCAATCGGCACGGTGTCCATCGTGATTTGCTTTTTGCCCGTGCCGATCAGGTCGCTAATTTCCGTCATGTGAACATCAAGCTCTTGGCGGGCGAGGTTTTTCAAGCCGAGAAATTTGCTCTCAGGACTCCGCAGCCATTCCGCCACCATCGTATCGAACGTGACCGGCGCGATATCCAGCCCGTAGCGTTGCAGTATCACCACATCATAGCTGGCATTGTGCGCCACCTTGCCAATAGCCGGGTTGGTCAGGGCAGGGCGCAGCGCCTCCACCACCTGTTGCAACGGAAGCTGCTGGCTGTCTGTTTCGGCTTCCAGTCCCAGTAGCAGCGGTTGTTCCACCACATGCCCGACCGGGATGTAGTACCCGCGCTCACCGGATACCGCCAGCGAAATGCCCACCAGTCGCGCCGCCATCTGGTCGGTGCTGGTGGTTTCGGTGTCGAAGGCGATCAGCGGGGCGGCGTTCAGCGCCTCCACCAGTTCACGCAGCGTGGCTTCATCGCGCACAATCACGGTTTCGATGACTGGCGCAGCAGCTTCTTCGGCGGGCGTTTCGGCGGGGGCTGTTGCTTCCGCCGCAAACATGGTGAGCTGCGCCGCCGCTTTGGGCAGCAGGTTACGCAGCGTTCGGAACTCCAGTTCACCGAATAGCGCGTCCACCGTCGCCACATCGAAATCGTGCGAGAGGCTGGCTTTCAGGTCGAGCGTGATCGGCACATCGCGCCGGATTCGCGCCAGATTGTGACTGAGGTAAGCCGAGTCGCGCCCTTCGATGAGTTTCTTTTGCGTCGCGCCTTTGATCTCGTCCAGATGAGCATACAGGTTATCAACGGTCTGGTACTGCTGGAGCAGCGTGGTGGCGGTCTTGTCTCCCACCCCCTTCACGCCGGGGATGTTGTCGGAAGTGTCGCCCACCAGCGCCTTTAGCTCTATCAGTTGCAACGGCTCCAGCCCGTATTCCTCGCGGAACAGCGCCACATCGTACACCACATCATTCTCGTTCCGGCGCGGCAGTTGCACATGGATCGAGTCGGTCAGCAGTTGCAGCAGGTCACGATCTCCGGTCACGATTTGCACGTCCACGCCCTGCGCTTCGGCCTGTGGCGCGGTTGTGCCGATCACATCATCCGCCTCATAGCCATCCAGCGCCAGAATCGGCATGTTGAAGGCCGCCACCAGCGTTTGTATCCGGTCTAGCTGCGGGCGCAGATCATCCGGCATCTTCTCGCGGGTGCCTTTGTACTCGCTGTAAAGCGCGTCACGTCCGCTGAGTCCGCGATCAAAACTGACCGCGATATAGGCCGGTTTCACCTTTTGCAGAATGTCCAGCAGTGTTCGTGCAAAGCCAAATACGGCGGCAGTCGGTTCGCCGGCGCGGGTCTGGAAGCCGGATTTTTGCAGCGCGAAATACTGGCGATAGGCCAGCGCATGACCATCAATGAGGACGAATAACGGGCGGGAAGCCATTGTGTTACCCCGGTTGCGATTGAACATTTGGGCTATTTTACAGCATAACCGCCGCAATCGCTGCTTGTGGCGGTTATGCGATCTTACGCGAGGGTGTGTCTGCTCACATCATGCGCTGGAAGTTGATAAATTCCTGAATTTCTTCCACCGATAGGCCGCGTCCCGGCGTCAGGAGCAAGTACCCATCGGCCCACAACAACTGTGGCGTCAGGTCGGGGTTTTGCGCGTGAGCAATCTCGGCAGAACGGGATTTCAGGTCGTGGATGACCTGATTAGCCGGCAGGTCAGGCGGTACTTCGACCTGCATATAGACATAATCTTCCGCCGCCTGCACATCCTGTATTTTCCAGCGCCGTTCCCGCAGCTGCATCCTGAGTCCGGTGATGATCGCCTCGCCCACATCTTCGGTCAGCGCATAATGAGGATCGCGCAGAAGCCATAGATAAGTGAAGGGTTCCAGCGTCAACGGGCTTTCCTCGACAGGCAATTGGGCGCTGATGGCGGGTGTTTCGACGGGGTGCGCTTCCGGCATGGCGACTGTTTCAGGGACGGCGGCCAGTGCATCCAATAGTCGCTGGCCTTGTTGACGGATGGTGCGGATCGGCGTTGTTCCGGCAAAAATGAGCGACAGAACGAGATCGCCGACCGTCTCTATGGAGTACAGCATGTACTCTTTGCCGCTGCTTGGCAGCACGATGAAGCGCAGGCGAGCGCCTTCGGGGTCTGTTTGAAAGTCATTATTGATGGCGTGTCGCAGTTCTTGTGCGTCCACTTTCGACAGATGACCGGCATAGGCCACTATTTCGTCGGCGCGGGTGATTAGCGTGGCCTCGGCGCTAATTTCCAGCGACATCTGCGTGAGATTCAACGCAAGTTGTGCCAGATAAGCATCTTCCTGCGTCAGTGGTGGCATTTCCTCGCTTGCGCCGCTGGAAGCCGGTAGCGACCATTCATCCAGTTGCGGGGCAGAAGATGGTGTTTCTTCCGACAGCGACCATTCACCCGGTACGGGCGCTGCGTTGGGAACGGTGAGCGCCAGATCATCGGCGAAGGGTGTTTTCGCGTTCGGGTCAATTTCGATGTCGCTGAAGGCCGGTACTGGCTTATCCGGCGTCCAATCTGCCGGAGCAGCCCATTCACCGAGGAATGCAGGCGCGACGTTTTCGGCGTTCGCGCTGCCATCATCCCACATCAAGCCGCTGTCCCCGCCTTCGTTGGCCAGTGGTTGATCCCACGAGGATTGTGGCGATACCGGGGAGGTGCTTACCAGCGACGACATTAGGTCTTCAAATGCGGAGGGTGCGACCAGCGCATTTTCGCCGCCGGGAACGGCCTCGTTAGCCTGCTGTGCGCTCAGGATGGCATCTAGTGCTTCGGAGTAGCCGGTGGAGGCTTGCTGTTCGGGATGGAACTCGATGTTCTCCAAACCCTCGATAGGGGCATGAAAGTCCATATCCTCCAGCGAAGGCTGATTCTGGAATAAGGCCGCGAAATCGTCATCGGTCTGCTGTGCGGGAGCATCGTATGCGGGTTCGGCGGCTCCGAACAACACAGCGAAATTGTCATCGGTCTGCTGTACGGGGGCATCGTCACCGTATGCCGGCTCGTCGGCTCCGAATAGCACGGCGAAATCGTCATCCGTCTGCTGTGCCGGGGTATCGTATGTGGGTTCGGCGGTTCCGAACAACGTGGCGAAATCGTCATCCGTCCGTTGTAAGGGCGCATCGTATGCAGGTGTGGCGGTTCCGAACAACATGGCGAAATCGTCATCTGTCCCGTCTGTTTCGGCGGTGGGTAGGTGCGCATCCACATCCGGTGCGGGCTGCGCTTCGGCTCCAAACAGCGCCGCGAAACCGTCCAATATCGCTGGAGGTTCGGTTTCATAAGGCGCGGGTGTGGTCGCTCCGAACAATGCGGCGAAATCCTCGTCCGTTTGTGGCGTTTCAATTTCGTTTAGCGTGGCGAAGTCCGCATCAAAGTCGCTGATCGGTTGCGCTTGCAGCGGCGCGTCTTCGCTCTGATCGGGCAACCAGAGTGGGGAAACGGGCTGCGCTTGCTCTGATTCGATAGGCGGTGCTTCAAAATCAGCTTCTGGTGAGTCGGGCAACCATTCGGCTTCGATGCTCGGCGCTGTGGTCGGCACGTTGATGGCCTGCACAAGATCAGCCATCCACGACAATTCTTCCGGTTCATTTCCGCTGACGGCAACATCAAGGCGGGTTTCACTGTCCGCAGGAATGTTCTGGATCGTCTCGTAGAACGAAGCAGCGGGTTGCGTGGCATCATCGCTATAGAAGGTGGAACTGGCATCCGATGAGACGGACGGAACGACCTGCCCCGGCGGCAGCGTATCGGGCAAAAAGCTCGGCTCACGAATGTCCCCTTCGGGGATGGTGGGCGGCTTGCGCGGTTTAGTCTTGGTCTTGGGGCGGCTCTCCTCAACCACTGCGCGGAAGGCGCTGGTGTCCATATCCCACGAGGGGAGGGGGCGGATGCGAATTTGATGCTCGGTGAGCCGTTCTTGAATATCCGCCAGCAAGCTGTCAATCGAAAAGCCGCTGGGCGTTCGTTCTTGTAGCGCCGTTTGCAAAACCACGCTGGCTACGCTGGCTTCTTCATCCGGTTCCGGCTCATTGGCGGCCAGTGCATCAAAATCAAAGTTCTGCGCGGTGGGCTGCGGTTGCTGTGTTCGTTGCCGCACCGAAGGAATGTGCCGCTGCTCCGGCGTCCCGGAGGGCGCTTGCTGCGGGGGGTCTTGCGGCTTGAAGAAATCCGCAAAAGGGTCTTCCTCTGGCGTTTCTTCCGGTGGGGGGAGTTCTTCGCCGCTGAGCAGCGCAATCACGTTGCGGAAGCTGGAGTCGGTCACGCCGACCAGAAGATCACTCACTGTCCCGCTTTCGGCAAAGGTCGGCAGGTCGGGTTCTTCAGCCGCTAACTGCTGCGATGCGGATAGCGGAGGAGTTTTCGGCGCTTTCATCCGCGAGGTTGTTTTGGGCGGCGTTCCGGTCTTTTGGGGCTGCTCCGGCAGCGATTCGGGTTTCACCGGCAGCGGGCCTGTTTTGGTCTTTTCAATTTCGCGCAGCAGGGATTCCATGCCCGTCGAAAGGATCATGTCGAGCGAATCTTGCTGGCGACTGGGCAGCGGCTTATGGGTTTGTTCGCTGCTTAACGAGCGTACCAGACCTTCAAAATCCACCTGCTGCTGGTGTTTGGGCTTCACATCATCCGGGGTGATGGCATCCAGCACATCATCAAAGCGCCCTGTTTGCGGGTGAGAGTCGCTGGTTGCCAAAAATTGGCGTACCGCGTCCGAGTCCTGCATGGGAACTGCGGGCGTATCACCTTCTACAGTGGGCGGCTCAAACGATTCCGGCAGTTTGGAAGGGCGTCTTGGCGGCTTATTCGTGCCACCTTCAAATCGTGGTACATATTCCGAGGTGTCGTCCGGCGGCGGTGGGATTTCAACTTCTTCGACATCCAGCCCGAAACTCCGTAGGACATCATCCAGCGGAGTGAATTCTGCGTTGTTGGGGACGGTGGCGTGTTCGTCCGCAAAGGGCGCGTCCTCCGCCTCGATCTCAAACCCTTCCCCTAGCAAACGGGTTCCCGCTAAGGAGGGCGGGGCGTAACTCGCTTCCACCGTCGGCTCATCCAGAATGTGCGTCCCGCTGGCATTTTCCGGCAGGTCGTTCGGGTCAAGAATGCGCGTGTACTTCGCTGGTTCGACGGGAGTCTGCATCCAGGGCGGCGCATCGTCGGCAAAGTAATCTAACGGCTCCGATTCCGCCTGTGGAGTCCATGCGGGTACATCGTCGCCAAACAGGTAAGTTTGCGCGGGTTCGTTCGAGGGCGCGACGTTTTCTTCAAATAGGCGCGTGTGCGTGGGTTCCGGTGGCAGCGGCGGTGCATCGTTCAGGATGTGAGTGATGAGTGGCGGCGGTTGTTCCGTACCTGTGGGTTTGCGCGGCGGCTTGACCGGCATCTCCGGCAGGATCGCCGTGCCACCACGGCCCTCTCCGGTTTCGTGCTGCGGATCAAGCGGCAGCGTTTTCCCGAACTGCGTGCTGAGGGGAGCATCTCCCTTTTTGCTCAGCCCGCGTGTGGTGGCTTGCCCGCTGATCGGGGGTTCATCCCCGATTCGTCGCGTTTGACTGGGGTAATTGATGGTGGTTTTGAGCGCGGTTTCAATTAAGGGGAGGATGTCCCGCGTCGTGTACGGCATGTCCAGCATACCGTTCAAGTTGAGATGCGCGACATCTTTGTCCGGCTGTTTCGGGCTGACGATAACGGCGATATCGGGTTGCAGGCTGCGAAGCTGCTGCACCACTTTCGCGCCGGAACGCCCCGGAAGATCGAAATCTACCAGCGCCACATCCTGCGGGTGTTCACGCAGGAAATCGAACGCGGCGTCCGCCGTCGTAAACGGGCGAACCACAAACAGAGTCGTTTGTTCCAGCGCCTGCTTGATCGTGACGGCGGTGACGAGCTGACGGTTGATGATGAGTACACGTATTGCCATAGTTGAATTCTATAGCCGTCCCTTGATACCAGCAATGCCGTGTAGCGGCTTGCCCCTCACCGTTCAAGGTTGAGGGGCAAGCGCGTCCTTATACGGCTTTGATGGCGATAATGGCGCTGTTGTTGACTTCGCTCACTTCAGTGACTTCATTAGCCACATCCGCATTGGCTTGCAGATTGTAATCCCCCACGCCGGGGAAGCTCACATCAATGTTTAGGCTGATGCTTTCTCCCGCGTTGAGGTTCGACACGGTGCCGAGGTCGGCGCTGGTGCCATCCGGCAGGATGACCTGATTGCTGAACAACCCGCTGGGGCCGCTACCTGTATTGGTGATCGTCACCGAGTAGGTGACAGGCCCCCATGGTGAGGTCACGCTGGTCGGCCCGCCGATGCTGGAAATCACCAGATCGGGTTTGCCCGGTGTGGGGGTCAGCGTGGGCGGTTTGGGTGTGGGCGTGAAACTGGGTGCGATGAACGGGGTCAGCGTCGGCGTAATCGTGGCTGTCGTAATGATCGGCACGTTGATGCAGATGCCATAGACCGAGGTGAAGGCCGCGCTCACCCAACCCTTGTTGAAACCGGATGCGATCTGCCACCACGAGTTATCCGCCACGCGCCCGATGATCGGCACCACTGTACCGGCTGGCAGCGGGTTCGGCGTCGTCTGCATCAGCGGGAAGGTCGTCGCGGGGCCTGTGCGCACGTTCAATGCGCTATTCGTCAGTGCCCGGCAGGTGGGGTCGTTCGGGTCAATGTAGATCGGCGTGGTGCCGCCGCCGCCCGTGTTTACCGCAATAGTGGGTGTCACCGAGGCTTGCGCCTGTCCCACCACAAGGTTAATGATGGCTGGGTCGCTTGCCAGCGCCCCGCGATAGGCGATCACTTGCAGCGTCACCGCGCCCGTCTGTCGGGGGGTATAGTCCAGCAACACTGGAAAATCCTGCTGTCCCGCTGGCGCTTCGGACGAGATGGTTTTCACGATCTGGCTGTTCGCCACCAGCTGCACACGGGTCACGCCGATGCTGTCCGTTGCGCGGGCCGTCACGAACAACTGGGTGTTCACGGCGACTGTCGAGCCGTCTGCCGGTGAGGAAATGCTCACCGAGGGTTTCAGCGAGGGCGGCAGGCTGGCTTCGGGCGGCACTGTCGGCGGTTGCGAGGTCAGGTTGCAAGCACTGAGCGCCAGTACCAGCAGCAGCAGTGCGGCGCGAATGAGGGTGCGGAAATTGGAGTATCCTGAGAATTGTTTGTGCATATCAGGCTTCATCTCACAGCATGGTTTGAGCGTACTAACCTGTTATGCATTCTAGCACCGCACGGATTCGGCTGCAATTCATTCAGCCTGCGTTCATCTGACGTTCGGCATCCGGCGGCAGTGTCAGGCCGCCGCCTCCCGGTCATCGCGGGTGTAATCCCGCAGGTGCGGATACCGCCACGCAATCCCTGCCGTGAGCAGCACGGTTGCGATTCCGCCGGTGACGATGGCGAACGGAACACCAAACGCCGAGGCTACCACGCCTGCTTCCAGTTCGCCAAGTTGTGGCCCGCCCATGAAAAAGATCATGTTCACGCTGGTCATGCGCCCGCGCAGATGATCGGGGGTCATGATCTGGCGCAATGTAGCGCGGATGATGGTCGAAATGGTATCGCCCACGCCCGTCAGCGCAAAGGCGATATACGACACCACGAACGAGGTCGAGAAGCCGAAGATGACCGTAGCCACGCCGTACAGCGCCACGCTCCACATCAGCACGCGCCCCTGCCGGTGAATTTCCGGTCGCAGCGTCATCACCACGCTGGTGATGAGCGCTCCTAAAGCCTGCGCGGTAGCCAGCAGCCCGTAGCCGACAGCGTTCAGCCCCAGCACCGAGGTGGCGATAATCGGCAGCATCGTGCGGGCGGAGGCGAAAAAGGTGGCGAAGAAATCCAGCAACATCGAACCCCAGATCACCCGCGTGGTATAGGTGAAGCGCAGCCCTTCCACCAGCGGCTTAATGCCGATTCCACTGGTCGTATTCGTTTGTCGCCCTCGCGTTTTGATGAGCGACAGCGCGATGATCGCGGCGATGAAACTCAGCGCGTTGATGGCGTACACAATCCCGATGTTCGCCGTCAGTTGCGTTTTATCCGCCGACAGGCCGCCCAACCCCACGCCGATCACCAACCCCGTCAGGGCAGGGCCGGTAATCGTCGCCAACTGCCACATGATCGTGTTCAGGCTCACCGCGTTGGCGAGGTGTTCGCGGGGGACGAGGTTCGGCACGAACGATTGCCGCGCCGGACTGTCGAACGCGGTGATGCCGGAAGCCATCGCCGTCAGCGCGTAGATTAGCCCTATCGTGGCATGGTCGGTCAGCGTGGCGACAGCCAGTATTCCCGCGAGAATAGCCGCGAGGATGCGCGTGATAATCATCACTTTGCGGCGATCACTCGAATCGGCCAGCATCCCGCCCACCAGCGCGAAAATAATGATCGGCACAATCCGCACCAGACCGAGCATCCCCAGCCCCAGTGCTTCCGCGCTCAAGGTCATTCCGGCGGCGTTCACCGTTTGTCCGCGCAGCAGTTGGAACACATGCCAGTCCAGCGCGTACAACTGCATTTGTGACCCGATGGTGGAGGTCACTTCGCCCATCCACACAAGCCGGAAATCACGCGAGCGCAGGGCGGGGGGCATTTTCATGTTCAAGTTACGCAAAATAGTTTGTCTCTTAAGTAGGGCAACCGATCATGCACGGGCATATTACCATAGCGGAAGTGTGCGGGTGGACTGCTTGGTTTGGCTTTCGCCATGCAGGTAGTGAGGTTCTAAGGGCGCTGTTATAATAGAGCGTGTATTTTTCCCCGAAATTTAATACAGCATGAAGGCTCAAAAATGTAACCCGCAAGCGCCCGCCGAAATAGCGCGGGCTTGTGGCGTGATAAGGAGAACGGACGTGAAGCAGTTGATCGGCGTTGACCTCGGTGGAACCAGTTTGCGGGCAGCCCGTATGGATACCGGGGGGCACATTTTGCAGCATCATAGCGTGGCTACTGCGGCCACCGCTGGCCCCGAAGCCGTCGCCGCGCAAATCGTGGCGCTGGTCGAGCAGGTGATGGGCGACATCAGCCGTTCGGATATTCAGGGCGTGGGCATCGGCTCGCCCGGCCCTCTCGATCCGTTTGAAGGGGTTGTGTTTCGTGCGCCCAACCTGAAAGGCTGGGTGGATGTGCCGCTGCGTGCCATGCTGGAAAAAGGCATCGGTCTGCCAGTCGTGCTAGGTAACGACGGCAATGCCGCCGCGTTGGGCGAATGGCACATGGGCAGCGGCAAAGGCTGCCGCGATTTCATCTACATCGGGCTAGGCACGGGCATCGGCGGCGGAATCATCACCAACGGGCAACTGCTGCTGGGGCGCAAAGGCGCAGGCGGCGAGGTCGGTCACATTCAGATCGAAGGCAGCGGCCCCGTCTGCGCTTGCGGGCAAGTGGGCTGCTGGGAGGCGTTCGCTTCGGGCATTAACTTCGCACGTTGGGCGACGGAAACGCTGCAATCCCAACCGGAGTCGGCGTTGTACGCGCAAGCCATCGCCGGCAAAGTGACCCCTGCCGACATCTTTGCGGCGGCGGTGCAGGGGGATGCCCCTGCGCTCGATTGCGTCCGCCGCGAAGGGGAGTACATCGGGCGCGGGCTGGTCAGCCTGCTGCACCTGTTCTCACCGGAACGAATCGCCCTCGGTGGCGGCGTGATGGCGGGCGCGGCGCTGCTGGAGCCGCATGTGCGCCGCGTGATCGAAACACAGGCTATGGAGCCTTTCCGTGATGTCGAAATTGTCTACGCCCATCATGGCGAACATGCCGGCGTGATCGGTGCGGCTGCGCTGCTGCTGAGTTGATGTCGAAAGGACGTTGCTGAGATGATCGAGAAAGACTCGCGCCTGTTGCGAATCGGCGTTGTCGGGGCGGGGCCTATCGCGCAGGCCGCCCATTTCGAGTCCTGCCGCCGCGCCCGTAATGCCGAACTGTACGCCATCTGTGACCTCGCGCCCGACCTGCTGGCGGAGATGGCGGCGGTGCATCACCCCCGCGTGACCTATGCCGACTATGACGCGCTGCTGGCCGACCCGCAGGTAGAAGCCGTGATCGTAGCCACCGCTGATCAGTTCCATGTGCCGATGGCTTCGGCGGCGCTGGCCGCTGGCAAGCATGTGCTGGTCGAAAAGCCGTTGGCCGTCAGCGTGGAGGACTGCGAGGCGCTGCGAACCACTGTCCAGCAGTCGGGCAAGGTGCTTCAGGTGGGGACGATGAAACGCTTCGATCCCGGTGTCGCCTTCGCGCAGCAGTTCATCAAGGACGAAATCGGGCAGATTCTCGCGCTCAAAGCGTGGTACTGCGACAACACCTACCGCTACACCGAAACCGACAACCTCCAGCCCATCCCCGTCACCAGCGTTCATGCCAGACGGCCATCCGGCAACCCGAAGGCCGACAAGCGCCGTTACTACCTGCTCGGTCACGCCAGCCACCTTGTAGACACAGCGCGGTTTCTCGGCGGCGACATCGTGCGCGTACAGGCCAAGCTGGTTGAAAAATTCGGCGCGTACTGCTGGTTCGTGGCGGTGGAGTTCGCCAACGGCAGCGTCGGCCACCTCGATCTGACGATTGCGGTACGCATGGAGTGGCACGAGGGCTTTCAGGTCTATGGCGAGTTCGGCAGCGTCCTCGGCAAGACCTTCAATCCCTGGTATCTGCGCTCCAGCGAAGTCGAGTGCTTCAGCGTGCGCGATGGGCAGTATCACCGTCCCATCGGCGCGGACGGTCACACCTACCGCCGACAGGTGGAAGGCTTCGCGGATACCATTCTGAACGGCACACCCCAGCACGGCGCGAACGTGGACGATGGGATTGCCGCCATCCGGGCGCTGGTCGCCATCTCGCGCTCGGCAGAAACGGGCGAGTGGGTGTCGCTGGCTGATGTGACAGGAGCTGTATGATGCGCCTCGGAATTTTCGCCAAAACGTTCGAGCGTCCCACCGTCGAAGCGGTGTTCGAGGCCGTCCACGCTCACGGCCTGAGCTGTGTGCAGTTCAACCTGTCCTGCGCCGGACTGCCCACGCTGCCCGA
>Ga0172373_10003239_pt1 | contig 24034 bp, 25 predicted proteins | sample Lak10m_2_FD_114546 | JGI IMG/M metagenome (GOLD analysis project Ga0172373, IMG submission 114546) | Freshwater microbial communities from Kabuno Bay, South-Kivu, Congo - kab_092012_10m | ecosystem: Environmental > Aquatic > Freshwater > Lake | place: Democratic Republic of the Congo...
CGACACCTTGGCGACGCCCTACCTCCGGCCGCTCTACGACGAGCCCGAGTTCGTGGTCCACAACATCTGGCGGCAGTTCGGTGGTTGGTGGGACGGCGCCGCGTCACGTCTCAAGCCCTCCCCGGACGCCCATCTCGCCTCGGCCCTCGCCGAACTCGCCGGCGGCGTCGATGTCGTCGTGCAGCGCGCCGAGCAGGCCGTGATCGACAACGACCTCCGACTCGCCTGCCACCTGGCCGACATCGCCGGGTGGGCCGCGCCCGACGACCCGGGCGTCCACCGGGCTCGCCAGCGGATCTATCTCGCCCGCCGCAAGTCGGAGCCGAGTCTGATGAGCAAGGGCATCTTCGCAGCCGCGGCCCGCGAGAGCCAGATGGTGGTCGAGCGCGTCGAACCGCCTACGGACGCGACAGCGTGACCACCACGAGAGCCACAGCAGCGACGAGCAACCCGACGGTCTGAGACCGCGAGACCCGTTCCTTGTCGACACCGGCCGCGAGAGCGACGGTGGCCGCGGGGTACAACGATGCGAGGACCGCCACGAGCGAGAGCATCCCTTCGCGCACGGCCAACAGGTACAGCACGTTGGCGCCCATGTCGAACGTCCCGGCGACGAGTGCCAGCATCATCGACCGCCGGTCACCGCCACGTTCGCTCCGCTGACGACGCAGGAGGAGCACGACGAGCATCGGTACCGACACGAATCGCATGATCAGCAGCGGCCACATGCCGGAGTCGGGATCGGTGCGCTCGAGGCACACGAACAGCGACCCGAAGCAGGCACCCACTGTGGCGGCGAGACCGACGATCCGCCACTCGACCGGACCCGACCGACCGACGGCACCGCTCACGAGGGCGATCGCCGTCACGGCGAGAAGGATCCCTGCCAGCGCCAGTCCGCCGGGACGATCGCCGGAGATCAGTCCGGCCCCGACAGGCAGCACGGCGCCGACCACGGCCGACACCGGAGCGACGACACTCACGTCGCCGATCGCGAAGCCGTGATAGAGCCCAGCGATCCCAAGGGCTCCGAGGGCGCCGCCGACCGCCGCCCACACCCAGGTCGAGGCGCCTGGCACACCCGGTGTTCCGAGGAGCACGGCGACCACCACGAGTACGAGGCTCATCGCCTGACCGATGGCGGCGACGCCGATGCTCGGTCGGCGACGGGCCGCATGACCACCGAACCAGTCGCCCGTCCCGTAGACGAGCGCCGAGGCGAGAGCGAGGACGAATGCCATCAGGAACACCACCCGGGTTGGACGACGGCCACGCAGCGTGGCAGGCTCTCGCCGTCCGTCAGCCGAAGGAGACCGGGGTGCGAGCGTTCGAGGACATGGTGCTGGAGCATTCCAGCGACGCAGCGATGATCCTGCATCCCGTCGACGGGGTCGTGTACGCCAGCCCGGCGTTCGACTACGTCACCGGCATCCCGTCGGTCGCCTTCCTCGGAATGAAGGCCGGTGAGTGGGCGCATCCCGACGACGTCGAGCTGCTGATCGAGCAGCGCAGGCAGGCCGCGATCCACGGCCACAGCGGACCGATCGTGGTCCGAGGTCGTCACGGTGACGGGACGTATCACCGCTTCGAGGCCGAGTGGTGGCACCTCGCTACCGACCACACGATCATCCACCTGCGCGACACCAGCCGCCAACACTCGGCGATCGCACCGACCGCGATCCGTGCGCTCAACGCCGTGGCGGAGGGGACGAGCTCGTCGACCCACCTCGAGTGGACCACGGCCGACGGCGCCACGGCGCGCCTCCGAGTCACCCGCGACTGACGGGTCGCTCATCACGGCGCCACCACACGGCGCAACGCCCCGGGCAACGCTGCCGCGAGGGCATCGGCCGCGCTCGCGGCACTCGCATGATCGGGCCCGTCGAGTGAGTCGATGATGAACCCGACGGCGCGGGTCGAGTCGGAGATGGCCGTGCGCGTCGTCTGACGCCAGTTCCAGCGACGGCAGGTGACCCCGCCGTCGTCGACCCAGATCGGCTCACCGGGCTCGGGGTTCTGGACCACCGGCTCGCCATCGGCCGTCGTGAGGAACGTCTCGGAACCGTCGGCAACCACGAGGCGCGCCGCACCCGAGTAGAGCCCGAGGTCCTCGCCCCCGATCGGGACTCGGTGCAGCACCGAGACCGCGTTGTACAGGTCGACCAGCGCACCGATCCGCGGGAGTCCTTTCGCCCCACGACGGGTCAGCGCATCGACGCTCGAGCGCGCCACACGCGGGGCCACACCGAAGGAGCGGAAGACCTCGCGCCACGCCACGATGTGCGCGCCGGGCGCTTCGGGGTCGAGTCCGGTCACCGACTCCTCCGCCTCGGCGAGCAGCCGAGCGGCCAGCGGAGCGAGGAGACCGGGGTCGATCTCGTCGACCGCCACGAGGTGCACCACGTAGCCCGGCCAGAGTCGGGTGATCTCGGGGTCGACCGTCACGGCGTCGATCCAGTCGCGGGCACTCATCCCGGTCATGACCGCGCCCCCACGGGCTCGTGGACAGCGAGGGTGAACTCTGCGGCTCCGCGGCCGACCTGGACGTAGGCGTGGTCGTGATCGGCGTGGATCGTGGCCGACTGACCGGCACGCACCACCACCGCCGCCGACGACCCCGCCGCCACCTCGACCGCACCGCGCACGACGGTGATGACCTCACGGCTGCCCGGTCGGTGCGCCGGCGACGAGTACGACTCGCCAGGTGCGAGTCTCCACTCCCAGACCTCCAGGGCGCCGCAGCCGGCGAGCAGACGAGCACACCCGCCCGACGGCCCGTTCCAGAGGACGGGAGCCTCGGAGCGGTCGTGGAGCTCCACGAGCCGCACAGGGCCGTCGCCGAGCAGGTCGGCCAGGGCGAGATCGAGACCGGCCGCGACGGCGAGCAGTGTCGACAGCGAGGGGTTCGCTTCGGCCGCCTCGAGTTGGGCGAGGAGGCGCCGGCTCACCCCGGTGCGCACCGCTGCGGTGTCGAGGGTCCAGCCGAGTTCGGATCGGCGCCGACGCACGGCAGCGGCGATCGCCTCCACCGGGTGCGCAGCACGGGTCATCAGGTCGTCCATCGAGTGCACGATACCGCACTTCGTGGTGCACTCTGGCGTACGAAGTGGCATGGGATCCGACCCCGGACGCGACTCGGCCCCGCCGAAGCGGGGCCGGACCGGGTGGGCGTGGCGGGACTCGAACCCGAGACCTCCACCGTGTCATGGTGGCGCTCTAACCAACTGAGCTACACGCCCGATGTGCCGCTGCAAGATAGCAGCGATCAGCCAGAATGACCACGTGTCCGGACCCACCGACCTCGCCGCTCGCGCCGCCGAGGCCTCACCGACCGGCTCGGCGCTGATCGACACCGACCAGGTGGTGCACTGGGCGAACCCTGCTCTGGCCGCGATCGTCGGTGTCACAGATGTCGTCGGCCGCCCCCTCCGAGATCTCGGGCCGCTCGGGGCCGACCTCGCCGACGTCGCCGCCGATCTCGGAACCGCGGCGTCGACCCGAGCGACAAGCAGTATCCCGGGCCCCGACGGCCCTCGATGGTTCGACCTCGAGTGTCGCCGCCTCGAGGGCTCCGCGCTGCTCCTCGCGAGCGCGCACGAACTCACGGGAGTCGTCGGTGATCTCGGCGGCGCGATCCCGTCCGCCGACGGCCTCACCGGTCTTCCGGGACGCGCCGCCGCCGAGAGCTTCCTCGCCACGGCGGCACACACCGCCACCGCCGGCACGGTGGCCGTGTCGGTCGTCGAACTCGACCAGTACGAGGTGGTCGGGCGTGCCCTCGGACACGACGCCGCCGACGAGCTCCTCGTCACCGTCAGCCGCACGCTCACGTCGCTCGCCCCCGACGGCTCGTTCGTCGCCCACCTCTCCCCCGGTTCGTTCCTCCTCGTCCACACCTCCACCGACCCGACCGAGTTCGACCGGGTCGCCTCCTCGCTCCGCGACGCCATCCGCCAACCGGTCTCGCTCCGCGGCCGCTCGCTGCGCGTAACGGCATCGATCGGCACCTCGATCGTGCGCTCCCCCGACGATGCCGAGGTCGCGCTCCAACGCGCCACCGCCGCGATGCTCGAAGCCGCACACCGCGGCGGGAACCGCTGCGTTCACCAGTCGGGCGACCCGACCGACAGCCCGTCCACCACTGTCCAACTCTGGAATGCACTCCGCAGCGCCGTGCAGTTCCGCCACATGGAGGTCTGGTACCAGCCGATCGTGAGCCTCGGATCTGGCCGCCCCCTCGGTGCGGAGGCGCTGTGCCGCTGGCACCACCCCCAGATGGGCGACATCGCTCCCGGTACGTTCATCCCGCTCGCCGAGCAGAACTCCGAGATCCTGGCCATCGGAGCGTTCGTTCTCGACCGGGCCGGATCGTTCCTCCGGTCGCTGCGCACCGATCGAACGATGCCTCGGAGCGACTTCCAGGTCGTCGTCAACACCTCACCCTCCGAACTGGCGTGGCCTGGGTTCGCCCACGGCGTTCTGCAGCGCATCGCCGGACACGATCTCCGCCCCGAGTGGTTCGTGCTCGACCTGCCCGAGGACGCGCTCTTCACCGACGACTCCGCTGTCACCGACAACCTCCGCGTGCTGGCCGACGCAGGTGTCACGCTCAGCCTCGACGACTTCGGCACCGGCATGTCGACGATCTCGCGGCTCTCCGACCTGGGTGTCCGGCGGGTGACGATCGACCGGCGGATGGTGAGCCGCATCGGCGACGACGACGCCACGGCACGGATGGTCGCGTCGATGATCGACCTCGCCTCCGACCTCGGCTTCATGACCGTGGCGAAGGGGGTCGAGACCCACGAGCAGCTCGTCGCCCTGCGCGCCATGGGTTGCCGCGCGGCACAGGGCTTCCTGTTCGCCCCGGCCGTCACCGAACTCGAGATCCCGGCGGTCCTGCACGAGATCGCCCGCTCGGCCCAGACCGCCTAACGGACCCGGATCGCCACCTCGTTGGCGAGCAGGCGCCCCGTTCGGGTGAGCACGAGCCGCTCGCCCCGCTGCTCGACCAGACCGGCCAACTCGTCACGGTCGTCGTCGGCGAGCGCATCGAGAGGAACGCCCTCTCGAGTCCGGAGGCGCAGTTGCAGCCCTTCGATGCGCTGAGTCTCGGCGTCGAGGTCTTCGTGGGCCGCTTCCGTGGTGTCGCCCGCGGTGACCGCCGCGATGTAGCGCTCTGGGGTGCGCAGGTTCCACCAGCGACGGCCGGAACGGTGGCTGTGCGCCGCGCAGCCGATGCCCCGGTAGTCACCCTGCCGCCAGTACAACAGGTTGTGGGCGCACTCGTACCCCGGCACGGCCCAGTTGCTCACCTCGTAGTGCGGGCGTCCGCTCGACGCGAAGAGTTCGTCGGCCAGTTCGTACTTGTCGGCGAGATCGTCGTCGTCGGGGTGTCGTTCGGGCTCGAGTGCCAGTGGCGTGCCCGCCTCGACCGTGAGTGCATACGCCGAGACGTGAGGGGGTTCGAGGGCGAGGACCTCCTCGACCGTCGTCCTCCAGTCGGCGAGCGTCTCGCCCGAGCCGCCGTAGATCAGGTCGAGGTTGACCCGCTCGATGCCGGCCGCACGGGCAGCAGCCACCGCAGTCCGGACGTTCTCCGGGCGATGACGGCGACCGAGTGCAGCGAGCACGTGCGGCACCATCGACTGCACGCCCATGCTCACCCGGTTCACCCCTCCCGCTGCGTAGGTCTCCATCAGCGCCGGTGTCACGTCGTCGGGGTTGCACTCGACCGTGACCTCCGCACCAGCGACGAGCGGGATGCGCGCGAGCACCCGCATCAGCGCCTCCGGATCGACGGCTGTCGGAGTCCCGCCGCCGACGAAGATGCTCGTCACCGGACCGAGATCGGCACGATCGATCTCGACGGCCATCGCCGCCAGGTACTCGTCGTGGAGGTGGTGCCGGTCGGTCCAGGTCGCGAACGCGCAGTAGTCGCAGCGCGACGCGCAGAACGGAACGTGGACGTAGACCCCGAACGGGGCCACGGCCTCAGGGCCGGAAGAGGAGGTCGAGCGCATCGAGGCGCTGTCCGACCTGATCGACGGGGACGTCGAGCATCGCCGCGATCGCCCGCTGGTCGTCACCGCGGACGGTGATGACCTTGCCGTTGAAGTCCTGGCGCTGGACCTGGATCAGCCGCAGGAAGCGGGTGAGCATCTCGAAGGTCGGGCCGGTCAGCTGGCTGAGCTTGTTGAGGTCGACGGCGAGCTTCTTGCTCGAGCCTTCGCCCTCGGCCGGGGCGACGACCTCTTCACGCGGCAGGAGCTGGTCGACCGGGACGTTGTAGAACTTGGCGAGCCGCTCGAGGCGGGGCACCGAGATGGCCCGCTCGCCACGCTCGTAGGCACCGAGCACCGAGGCCTTGAACTCCTCGGTCGAGGTGGCCTCGACTTCTTGCAGCGAGAGGCGCTTCTGGCGACGGATGACGCGGAGTCGCTCGCCCACCTTGCGGCTGTAGGGAGAGGAGGAGGCGTCGTCGTCGAAATCGCTGCTCACCCCGACAGTGTGTCACAGAGTGGCGACGATGACAACGCAGGGTGAGATTCCTACGCTCCGTGATCGATCGGGCACAGAGCCGTCCACTGCGCGGCCGCCGCGACGGCCGCTGTCTCGACCCGGAGGATGGTCGGCCCGAGTGCGGCCCGACCGTGCCCGACGGCCAGTTCGGATGGCGAGAACCCGCCCTCCGGACCGATCACGAGACACGTCGGCAACGGTTCGAGCGACCCCAGCGACGGACCGTCGGGTTCGCACAGCACGGCCTTCGGCTCGGCGGCGAGGAAGTCGGCCGCCTCGACCGGACCCTCCACGACGGGCAACCAGACCCGCCGACTCTGCGTCGCCGCGGCGCGCACCAGTCGATGCAGTCGTTCGAGCGAGCGGGCACCTCTCTCCCCCTCCCAGCGCACCACACCGCGCTCGCAGTGCAACAGCACGATCCGGTCGACACCCAGTTCGGTGAGCTTCTCGACCATCCACTCGAGCCGGTCACCCTTGGGCATCGCGGCAGCCACGCTCAGAGCGGCCAGCCGACGGTCGTGGTGGATCGGCCCCGTCGGCCGCACCCCACCCTGCGCCCACTCGAGCACCCTCCACGACCCGCGGCCGTCGGTGGCCGACACCCGCTCACCGTCGCGCAGTCGCAGGACGCGGGCCAGGTGGTGGACGTCGTCGTCGTCGAGGACGGGAGACTCGAGGTCGTCGACGACGACATGAGCTGCGCTGTCGCGCAGATCGGGGTTCACTGGAAGGCCGACTTGATCCGCGAGAGCAGTCCCTGCTCGGCGTGGATCTCCTCACCGCGCGAGTCGGCGAACTTGCGGAGCAGCTCGGCCTCGAACTCGCTCAGCGAGGTGGGCACCTTCACGTCGACGACCACCCGCAGGTTGCCGCGTCCACGTCCCTGCAGCCGCGGTACTCCACGCTGGCGGAGGACGAACTCGCGGCCGGGCTGGGTTCCGGGCGGGATCACGATCTCCTCGTCACCGTCGAGGGTGGCGAGATCGAATCGAGCGCCGAGAGCCGCCTGAGCGATCGAGACCGGCAACTCGGTGACGAGGTCGTCGCCCTCGCGGCGATAGGTCTCGTGCGGGGCCACCCGAATGTGGACGTAGAGGTCGCCTGCCGAGCCCCCGCGAGGTCCGACGGCACCACGCCCGGTGAGCCGCAGGGTCGTGCCAGTGTCGACGCCGGCCCTGACCTCGACCTGGTAGGTGCGTTCGGTGATGACCCGGCCGTCGCCACGGCAGCCCTCGCACGGCGTCACGATCACCTGACCGAGACCGCTGCAACGCGGGCACGCCGAGGTGGTGACCATCTGCCCGAGCATGCTCTGCCGCACGCGTTGCACCTGCCCGCGCCCGTTGCAGTCGCTGCAGGTCACGGGCTGGGTGCCCTGACCGGCGCCGCTGCCACCGCAGTCGTCGCAGCGCACCGCCGTGCGCACCGGCACGGCCACGGTGTCGCCGAACACGGCCTGCACGAAACTCACGTCGGCCACGACCTCGAGGTCTTGGCCTCGCGGCGGCCCCGAGGGTCCGCGGCTGCCGAACCCGCCGCCGAACCCACCGCCGCCGCCGAACAGGTTCTCGAAGAGGTCGCCCAGACCGGAGGCACCGAAGAAATCGCCTCCGGGGCCGCCCGACGCACCACCGACTCCCTGCTCGCCGAACCGGTCGTACCGGGCCCGCTGCTCGGGGTCGCTGAGCACTTCGTAGGCCTTGGCGACCTGCTTGAAACGCTCCTCGGCGGCCGGGTCGTCGGGGTTCGCATCGGGATGCAGCTCCCGGGCGAGACGTCGATACGACTTCTTCAATTCGTCGGGTGTGGCCTGACGGCCGACCCCGAGCAGTTCGTAGTAGTCAGCCATGCTGCTGGTGCTCCAGTCGGCGGCCGAGACGATCACTGACGGCCTCGACCGTCGCGAGCGCCTGCGGATAGTTCATGCGCGTCGGGCCGAGCACACCGACCGTCCCGACCTGCTCGCCGTCGACCACCACCGGCTTGACGACCACCGAGCAGGCGGCGAGCGGCTCGACACCGTGCTCGGCGCCGATCGCCACCGAGAGACCCCGGTCGAGGATGTCGCGCACGAGCGACACGAGCACGTACCGCTGCTCGAGCGTGTGCAGCACCGACCTCACCGTGTCGACGGCGTCGAAGGCCCGCGCCATCGACGCCGCGCCTCCGACGAACACGGCCTCGTCGGGAGCCCGACGGACGAGCGCGTCGAGGGCGGCCGAGCACACGGCGTCGAGGTCGCGCTCGCCCGTCGCGGCGACGTCGCCGAGGTGGTCGAGCGACCTCCCGACGACGTGGGCCTGCAGGTGTGCCGTCACCGCGGCGAGACGCATCTCGCTGAGGTCGACCGGAAGCTCGAACTGCTGGTTCTCGACCACGCCGTTGGCGAGGACGGCGACGACCAACGCGCTCCTCCCGCCCAACTGCACGACCTGCACCGAGCGCACCACGGCGGTCTCGGCACGGGGCCCCACGACCACAGCCGTGTGGTGGGTGACCTGGGCGAGGAGGTTCGTGGTCTGGTGGAGCAGTTCCTCGATCCGACCGTGGGTGGTCGCGAAGAAGTCGCCGACCTGCTGCTGAGCGGCGTGGTCGAGGCGCCCGGGTTCGGCCATGTGGTCGACGAAGAACCGGTAGCCCTTGTCGGTCGGGATCCGACCCGCCGACGTGTGCGGCTGGGCGAGAAAGCCCTCCTGCTCGAGCACCGCCATCTCGTTGCGGACCGTCGCCGAACTGACGCGCACGCCGGGCGCGCTCGCCACATGGGTCGAGCCCACTGGTTGGGCCGTGGCGATGTACTCCTGCACTACCGCCCGGAGGATGGCCGTCTTGCGTTCGTCGAGCATGGTCTTGGCACTCGATGCTAGCGACTGCTAGTCCCGCGCCGAGGTCACCATGCGGTACCGGGCGAGAGCCTCTTCACGCTCGCGGGCGTGGTCGACGATCGGGTCGGGGTAGCCGTCGAGGAGCCCACCTCCCAGCAGGTGTGCCGTCTTCCCCGACCGACCCGCCAACTCGGGCACCCACCGGCGCACGTACTCGCCGTCGGGGTCGAACCGCTGGCCCTGGGTGACAGGGTTGAAGACCCGGAAGTACGGGGCGGCATCGGTGCCGGTTCCGGCCGTCCACTGCCAGCCGTGGGCGTTCGAGGCGAGGTCGCCGTCGCACAGGTGCCGCATGAAGTGGCGAGCGCCCCACTGCCACGGGAGGTGGAGGTCCTTGACGAGGAAGCTGGCGACCAGCATCCGCGCCCGGTTGTGCATCCAGCCGGTCGCGCGGAGTTGTCGCATCGCCGCATCGATCACCGGATAGCCGGTGACACCGTCCTCCCACGCAGTGAGGCGACGTCGTGCCGCCTTGTCGGTGTCGACCGGCATCGCCTCCATGCGCGGGTTGAGGTTCTCCCACGCCGTCGCAGGCCGGTGGAACAGCACATCGGCGTAGAACTCACGCCAGCCCAACTCGTTGCCGAGGACCTCGTGTCCACGGGTCGGGTCGGGAACGTCGGCGAGATCGGCGAGGAGTTGCCGAGGGTGGACGATCCCCCACCGCAGTGCCGCCGAGAGACGAGACGTGCCGTCGACGGCGAGCATGTTGCGGGTCTCGTCGTAGTCGGTCGCCGCCGGGAGCCACGACTCCCAGCGCGCCCAGACCGACGATTCGTCGTGGAACTCGCGAGCGGCGGACGGGATCAGTTCGTCGGCGACGGCAGGAGGCGGCCCGTCGCAGTGGACAGAGGGGGCTCCGTACCACTCGACGTCGGGCACCCCGAGTGGCGCGTCCCAGCCGTGAGCACGCCACTGCTTGCAGAAGGGCGTGAAGACTCCGTACGCACCGCCGTCGGCCTTGGTGACGCTCCCAGGGGCCACCGCATAGTGCGAGCCGACGCCGACGAGCCGACGACCGTCGGCCGTCAGCCGACGCGCCACCTCGGCGTCGCGTCGACGCCCGTACGGGGTGTGCTCCTGGGTCACCACGACATGGCTGGCCCCGACCTCGGCGGCGAACGCCGGCACGATGTCGGCCGGGTCACCGTGGCGGTAGACGAGGGCGCGGTCCATCGACGTGTCGAGGGCCATCAGCGCGGCCCTCATGAACGAGCGTCGCCCCACCCCAGCACGCTCGAACGCCGGGTCGACCACGAACAACGGGACAACGCGCCGTCCCTCGGCCGCGGCGGCGTGGAGCGCGGGCAGATCGGCGAGGCGCAGGTCGCGCCGGAACCACATCACGACGGTCGGTGTCACGACGTCATCCTGCTGCGTCGGCGTCGCGCTGTCGCCCCGGAGCGAACCATCCGACCAGACAGAGCGGCAGAGCGATCAGGCTCCCGTACGCCAGGCTCCACTCGGCGGCGACGTGGTCGGCGATCCATCCGGTGATGGGCGACCCGATCGGGGTGCTGCCGAGGAACGCCACCGCTCCGAGCGCGAGAAGACGGCCGCGCATGTCGGCCGGTGCTTCCTGCTGCACCACTGCGTTCTGGCCGGCGATGAACCCCGCACCACCGATGCCCACGGGGATGGCGAGTGCGACGGCGAGCCACGGCCCCGGTGCCCATGCCAGCAGTAGACCCGAGAACCCGAGGACGAGCCCCGAGCCGTAGAACCAGGCGACGGTGACCCGCGGCCGACCCGCCGTGAGCAGTGATCCGATCAGACTCCCCACTCCGGTCATCGCGAGGAGGACACCGAACAGTTGCCGGTCGTCGAAGCGCTGGTCGGCGATCTTCAGGAGCGACACCGTGTAGTTGAAGGCGACGGTGCTGACGACCGCGAACACCACGAACATCCGCAGCAGCCGCGGATCGCCGGTGATGAAGCGCAGGGCGTCGCGGACGGGTGTCCCTCCACGACGGGCGGGCGGCGACGGATGGAGCGCCTCGACGTCGATCCGCACCAACGGCACGAGGAGGAACAGGAACGACAGACCATTCGCCATGAACAGCCAGCCCGCACCGAGCGGCCCCTCGAGGAATGCGGCGAGCGCCGGACCGACGATGCGCGACCCCGTCATCACGGCCGTGTTGAGAGCCACGGCGTTGCCGATCTCGTGGGGTTCGACCAGTTCGAGGACGAAGCCGCGACGTGCCGGATTGTCGAAGGCGCCGATGACGCCCAGAGCGAGAGACATCGCGAAGAACACCGGCAACGACACGAGGTCGAGCAGCGTCACGACCCCGAGGACCAGCGCCTGCACCGCGAGCAGCGACTGCGTGAGCACGGCCATCCGCCGCTTGTCACGGCGATCGGCCACAGCACCCGCCCAGCTGCCCATCAGCAACATCGGCAGGAACTGGCAGAGCAGGTTGATCCCGGTGTCGGTGGCCCGACCGGTGAGTTGGTAGATGACGAGAGACGACGCCGTCATCTGCATCCACGTACCGACGTTGCTCAGCAACAGGCCGAGGAAGAACCGCCGCGCATTGCGGTGGCGGAGCGAGGCGAGCATCCGGGGTGCGGGCACCGTCGCCTCAGTCGTCGAGCTTGAGGGCCGAGATGAACACGTCGCCGGGGACCTCCACGCGGCCGATCGCCTTCATCTTCTTCTTGCCCTCCTTCTGCTTCTCGAGCAGCTTGCGCTTACGGGAGATGTCGCCGCCGTAGCACTTGGCGAGCACGTCCTTGCGCTTGGCCTTGACCGTCTCACGGGCGATGATCTTGCCGCCGATGGCCGCCTGGATCGGGACGTCGAACATCTGCCGCGGGATGAGCTCCTTGAGCTTCTCGCACATCCGGTTGCCGTACCCGAATGCCTTGTCGCGATGGACGATCGTGCTGAACGCATCGGCGGCGATGCCGTTGAGCAACAGATCGACACGCACGAGGTTGCTCGGCCGGTAGCCACTCAGCTCGTAGTCGAGGCTGGCGTAGCCCTGCGTGCGGCTCTTCATCTGGTCGAAGAAGTCGACGACGACCTCGGCGAGCGGGATCAGGTAGTGCAACTCGACGCGCTCGGGCGACAGGTACTCGAGCTTCTGCATGTCGCCACGGCGCGTCTGGCAGAGGTCCATGAGGGTGCCCGTGTAGTCCTTCGGCGTGATGATGCTCACGCGGAAGTAGGGCTCCTCGATGAAGTCGATGCTCTGGGGCGACGGCAGGTCGCTCGGGTTGTCGACCAGGACCACGTCGCCGTTGGTCTTGGTGACGCGGTACTCGACGCTCGGAGCAGTGGCGATGAGCGCCAGGTTGAACTCGCGCTCGAGGCGCTCCTTCACGATCTCCATGTGCAACAGGCCGAGGAAGCCGCAACGGAACCCGAACCCGAGGGCCCCCGACGACTCGGGCGTGTAGGTGATGCTCGCATCGTTGAGCTTGAGCTTCTCGAGGCTCTCGCGCAGGAGCTCGAAGTCGTCGCCGTCGATCGGGAACAGGCCGCAGAACACCATCGGCTTCGGGTCGCGGTACCCCTCCAGCGCCTCCGTGGCACCGTTGTGGTACGTGGTCACCGTCTCACCCGAGCGGGCCTGGCCGACGTCCTTGATCCCGGCGATCAGGTAGCCGACCTCACCGGGGCCGAGTTCGGCGACCGGGGTCGTGCCGGGGCGACGGACACCGATCTCGACGGCCTCCTGCGGTGTGCCGGCCTGCATGAAGAGCAGGCGCGACCCCGAGTTCATGCGGCCGTTCATCACCCGGATGCTGCTGACCACGCCGCGGTACTGGTCGTACTGCGAGTCGAAGATCAGCGCCTGGAGGGGTGCATCGGGGTCGCCCGTCGGTGCGGGGATCCGCTCGACGACCGCATCGAGGAGGCTGTCGACGCCGACACCCGTCTTGGCCGAGATCCGCAGGATCTGGTCGGCCGGGATGCCGAGCACGGTCTCGATCTCGGCGGCATAGCGATCGGGGTCGGCGGCGGGCAGGTCGATCTTGTTGAGCGCCGCCACGATCTCGAGGTCGTGCTCGAGGGCGAGGTAGCAGTTGGCGAGAGTCTGGGCCTCGATGCCCTGCGCCGCGTCGACGACCAGCACGACCCCCTCACAGGCGGCCAGGCTGCGGCTGACCTCGTAGCCGAAGTCGACGTGACCCGGTGTGTCGATGAGGTGGAGGGTGTGGCCCTTCCAGTCGACCCGAACGTTCTGCGCCTTAATGGTGATGCCCCGCTCGCGCTCGAGATCCATCGAGTCGAGGTACTGGGCGCGCATCTCGCGGGCGTCGACGGCCTTGGTCAACTCGAGGATGCGGTCGCTCAGCGTGCTCTTGCCGTGGTCGATGTGGGCGATGATCGAGAAGTTGCGGATGCGGTCGAGGTCCATGGCGGTCGGGTCGACTCTACCGGCGACGCTTTCCCTCGCCCCGGAACCCCTCGGCGACCCGTCGGCGACTGCTCGAAGCAAACCGCCCACGAGGTTGGGGGCAGGGGGCGTCCCTGTTAGCCTTCCGGAGCCGAGAAACGCCGAGTCAGGGGTAGTCCGTGGCCAACATCAAGAGCCAGAAGAAGCGCATCCTCACCAACGCCAAGCGCGCCGAGCGCAACAAGGCCGTCAAGAGCGAGCTGAAGACGCGCGTCAGGACCGCCACCGCCACTGCGGGCACGCCCGAGGGCGAGGAAGCCCTCCGCGTCGCCGTCAAGCGTCTCGACATGGCCGCCGCCAAGGGCGTCATCCACAAGAACGCTGCGGCCCGCCGCAAGAGCCGTCTGATGAAGAAGCTCAACGCCGGCGGCTGAGCCAGCCGACCACGATCTCTCGAACCCCGGGCCTCGGCCCGGGGTTCGTCGTTTTTCCGGACAGGCCGTGTGCCCCGTCAGCGACGGACCAAGCGGCTGAGCCGGGCGACCAGCACTTCCATCACCAACTCGCCCGGGAGGTCGCGGACTCCCTTGAGGTCGAGATCGGCCTGAGCCAGCAGTCCGATGGCGCGGCTCACGCCATCGCCGCCGAGCCGACGGAACTGGTCGAGGGCCTTGCGCGCCGGGAACCCCGGCTTGATGCCCATCGCCTCGGCGGCCGAGGCCTCGTCGCGCGCCCCGCTCCCGTCGAGGCACAGCATCTTGGCGTAATGGCCGTGGAGGATCAAGAGCACCGCCAGCGGGTGCCGCTCCCCTGCCCCCATCATCCGATGCAACATCCGGAGCGCACCCTGCGTCTCGCCCTTGTCGATCGCGTCGGTCAGGTCCCAGGGGGCCACACCGCCCGCGTCGCCGAGGAACGGCTCGACCTGAGCCGAACGCACCGTCGCGCCGGTGCCGTAGGTGCTGACGAGCGTCTCGAGGATGCCCTGGAGGCGGCCGGCGTCCTCGCCGAGCCATCCGGCCACGAGGTGCAGCGCCTGAGGGTCGAGTTTCACACCCGAGGCCTTGGCCTGTTCCTCGACCCAGCCCTGCCGCTCCTTGGGACGTGAGGGCGGAGACGAGTCGACGATCGTGCCACCCGATTTCTTGACGGCATCGGTGAGCGCCTTGGCCATCCGGCCGCCCCCGCCCACGAGCACCAACTCGGTCGTCGGCGCCGGGTCGGCCAGGTAGGCGACGAGGACACCGACGTCGTCGGCCGTGAAGCGTCCGACGCCCCGCGCCAGGACCACCCGCTTCTCGGTGAGGAACGGCGGCGTCTGGGCCGAATCGACGACGGCGCCCAGTTCGTACTCCGGCCCATCGAACTCGTCGAGTGCCAGCATCCGGTCCTCGTCGCCGAGGACACGGCGGACCACCTCACCCACCGCGGTCAGCAGGATCGACTCGTCGTCGCCGGTCAGCAGGTGCACACCCATCGCCTCAGAGGATGCCACACCGCCGCGCCGGGTCAGGGGGTCACCGGCCGCGATCGCCGCCGAGCGGCGAACAGTGTGAGGAGTACCGCCACCCAGAGCACCACCGTGGCCGTCCCTCCCGGCTCGAGACGGGCTGCGACCTCGGCCACCCACCGCACCCACCGTGTGGCCCGCCCCAGCGGCCACATCAGCACCGTCCGAGCACCCAGCGGGAGCAGACGGCCAAGGAGGGCGGCCGGTGCGCCGACCAGCATGACGACACCCGCCACCGGCATGGCCAGGAGGTTGGCGACGAGGGCGACCACGGGGAGACGACCGAAGACGAGCACCGACGGGACGACGACCCCGGTCTGGGCCCCGAGCGTCACGGCGAGCGGGCCGCGCCACCAGTCGGGGCCGGCGAGCCGATGCCACCACCACGGGGTGGCCAGCGCCACCCCGGCGGTGGCTCCGACCGAGAGCCAGAAGCCCACCGACCACACCAGCATCGGGTCGATCATCACGAGAGCGCAGGTGCTCACGGCCAGCGATCGCGTGGTGGTGAGCGACCGTCCGGTGGCCGTCGCCGTGACGCTCAGGAGCGCCATCGCACTGGCCCTCAGCACCGACGGTTCGAGACGGGTGGCGAGGGCGAACCAACCGACCAGGACCACCGTCGCCGACCACCGGCGGCCGGTGGGGAGCCGTCGCAGCACCGGGGCGAGGGCGGCGAGCAGATAGGCGACGTTCTGGCCCGAGACGGCAGTGAGGTGCGACAACCCGGACGAGCGGAACGCATCGAGCATCCACGCCGGCTCGGCGGAGTCGTCGCCGATCACCAGACCCCGGAACAGCGCTGCTTCCTCCGCATCCATCGTCTCGAGTGCCGTCGACCGGAGCGCGGAGCGGACCCTGTTGCCCGGGCGGTGCGGCAATCCGGCCGGACGGATGTCGCCCGTCGCCGACACGTCGAGGCGACCGACCACGTGGCGCACGAGCGAGCGTCGGTCGTCGACAGCGCGTCGCGTGCCCCGGAGCCAGAGCGCGTCGCCCGCCATCGCCGACTCGACCGCACCTGCGGCACCGCCGAACATCCACGCTGCGAAGCGCTCACCCTCGACCTCGACCACCAACTTGTTCGCGTTGCCCACGCGTTCAGGGTCGGTGACCACCTGCACCCAGCCCTCCACGGGGCCGGTGTGCCGGGCCGACGCCCGAGCCCATTCGGTGGACGATCGCCAGACCCCGACGAGAGCCAGCACGACGCCCAGCAGCACGAGCGCCCCACTCGGGCGGCGGCTCGTCGCGAGAGCGACGCCGCCGAGCACCAGTCCACAGGCGAGTGCACCCGACCCACCCCGCCAGATGCCGACGACGAGCACGACGGTGACGGCGACCCACTCGGCATCCGACACGTGATGCCACGGGCGTCGCGGCCCCGCGCCGTACTGTGGTGTCATGTCGACCGCCGCTCCGCGCAAGGAACGAGCCGTGCCGTTCGGGCCGCGCGACTACCGGCGACGGATCCGGACACGCGGGCCGATCGTCGCGCTGGCTCCGGCCGCCGCGACAGGGCTCGTCGCGCTGCTGTTGCTCTGGGGTAACTCGTCGGCCGTCCGTGGTGTGGGTGCCGTGGCCTTGTCGCTGTTCGCTGCACCCGTCTTGCTCGCTGTCGGTGCTCCGCTGACGGGCGGGATGTTGCTCGTGGTGGGAGTGCTAGCGAGTGCGGTGCTCTGGGTCGGGCTCGGGGCACTCGCCGCCCATCGGGCGACCTCTCGACCGGCGGCTGCGTGGCGCGAGTTCTGGGGCCAGTACCTGTGGCTGGCAGGGGGCGTCTGGATCGGTGTCGTCGTCGCCCTCGTGGCCGCCAATCTGGTGCTCGGCAGCGCTCTGCTGTAGTACTCACGGCACCACCACGGCCCTCAGCCGTTCGAGCAACGCCGGCCCGATGCCGGGAACCTCGGTGATCTCGTCGACGGAGGAGAATCCGCCGTGTTCCGTCCGCCAGCGCACGATCGCCTCGGCGAGCACAGGTCCGATTCCCGGCAAGCTGTCGAGCGCCTCGACAGAGGCCGTGCTGAGCGACACGGGCCCGGCGGATGCGCCTCCACCCGGATCGACCCCGTCGACCACCACCTCACCGGGCACCGGCACCACGACCTTCTGGCCGTCGACCAGCACGGCTGCCAGGTTGATCGCATCGACATCAGCTGCCGACGTCGCCCCACCTGCCAGTTCGACGACATCGATGACCCGCGACCCGCTGGAGATCGTGTACACGCCGGGTCGGTGCACGGCGCCGCTGACGTGGACGGTGACGGTGGTCTCGAGACGCGATGCAGTTGGGGCCACTGCTGACGCCGCTCCCCCGCTCGCGGGCGCCCCGGCGACTGTCGTCGAGGAGTCGGTGGCCCCGGCCCGCGGCAGTGTGTCCTCCACCGGGGTCGGGGGCGCGGCAACGAGCCACCACCCGACCAGGACGGCCCCTCCCGCCGACAGACAGCCGACCGCCAGTCGACCGAGTCCGACCCACCGCAGCCAGTCGAGCGCCCGATCCATCATGATGTTCGGGCTCGTGCGCATCCGTTCGCCGAGGGGTGGGCGCGGTGGCGCAGGGCGACGCAGGGCGGGCTGCTCGGGCTCCACGGTTCCTCCGGGCGGGTGCTCGCGGCACGGGCCGCGAGAGGTGCTCAGGGGGAAGCGGGGCGGACCCTACCGGTGAGTGGCGGGATCGGCACCGAGGAGGTCGTCGCGCACCGCCGTGGCCAGCGACCGCCGCGCCACCCACTCGGCCTCGATCTCCATCGGGATGCGGAGATAGGCGCCGTGGTGCCCCTTCCGGCGGACACGCCAGAGCAGGTAGTGGCCGAGATACCGCATGCCGAAGCCGACCACGCCGTGTCGACGCCACTGCCGCACGTGCACCATCTCGTGACGGAGGAGGCGCTCGGAGACGCACCCGTCGCGGACGATCACCAGTGAGCCGAGGGTGATTCCGGCCATGCCCGGCGGGACCGGCCCACCAACCCAGAGCACGTACCCGTCGCGCTGTTCGAACTGCGGGAGGGGCAGTCGGAACCGTCGGGCCATGACCTCACCCTAGTCGGCGAGGTAGCCGGGGTCGCTGGGCCAGTTCGGGCTGAACAGGTGCCATTGCTCGGGTGCCCGCCGGATCAGGCCCTCGAGTTCGATCGCGAGGTCTTGGGTCACCCGTGCCACGTCGGCCCGGAGTCCGTCGCGGCGCTCGACGGCGAGCGGCGGGCGGACGACGGCATGGTGTCCGTCGGGGCGCGGTGTGAAGTACACGCCGACCGGGAGGACCGGCGCGCCGAGACGCAACGACAGCATCGCCGGACCGGCGGGAAGGGTCGTGGGCTCACCGAAGAAGTCGACCTCGACGCCGTTGCGCTCGATGTCGCGGTCGCTGAGCAGACAGACGATCTGGTTCTCGCGCAGCGCCGCCATCACCGCCGTTCCCGCAGCGGGCCCGGTGGGAACGACGGTCATGCCCAACTCCTTGCGCAGGTCGGCGAACCACTCGAACAACTCGGGCGGCTCGAGGGCTTCGACCACGACCGTGAGGCGATAGCCCTTGTCGGTCATCCACCGCCCGGCCCATTCCCAACCGCCGAGATGAGGCAGGGCGAAGATGCACCCGTTGCCCTTCTCGAGTGCCTCGGGGATGTGCTCGAACCCGTCGACCGAGAACGAGCGGTCGACCCGGCGGGCGCTGAGCGACGGCAAGCGGAACGACTCGACGTAGTACCGCGCATACGACTCGAAGGCCTGTTGGGCTGCCATCCGCAGCGCCGTACCGGTGAGCGAGGGATCGGCGCGCCGGAGGTGCCGCTCGATCATGTCGCGGCGCGACTGGCTCAGGACACCAGCGCCGTAGCCGAGTGTCGACGCAGCAGCGGCCGCGACGGGCCCTGGCATCAGTCGGGCCGCCAACGAGCCCAGGCGATACGCACCGACCGTGGCGGCATCGCTCACTGCGGCCGGGACCACACGGCGTCGATCGCTGACGGCCATGCGGCGCCTAGTCGGGACGACGCGAACCGGAGGTGCGCACCATCGCCCGCCGACGCTCGGTCCGGCTGACCCGACGGCTCTGGCGACGGCTGCGACGCTGCTCGATCCGGGCGGCGGTCACTGGGGCGACGGCCGCCTGCTTCCAGACCTTCACGAACCGCTGCACGGCGGTGATGCTCGTGAGCGCCAGCATCAACCACAGGATCGGGATGAGCAGCGGCGGGAACAGCAGCCCGAGACACAGGGCGATGATCCGCTCGGCGCGCTCCATCAGGCCACCCTTGGCGTCGAGACCGAGCGACTCTGCCTTGGCGCGCATGTAACTGATCGAGGCGCTCACGCCGAGCAGGGCGAACGGCAGCATCGCCATGTGCGGCGATTCGGTGGAGGCGAAGTGCCACGCCACGCCGCCGAACAGGAGCGCATCGGAGAACCGGTCGATCGTCGAGTCGAAGAAGGCGCCGCGCTGGCTGCTCGTGTTCGAGGCCTTGGCCAGCGCTCCGTCGAGGAGGTCGGGCAGCGCCGCGAGGACCACGAGGAGGAGACCGAGACGGAGATAGCCCGCACCGATCGCCACGGCCGAGCCCACCGAGATGAGCAGACCGACGAAGGTCAGGTGGTCGGGGGTCAGACCGGTGCGTCGAAGGCCGTCGCCGAGGGGCTTGACGGCCTTGTCGACCGGGGCTCGGAACTTGCCGTCGAACATGACCTGCAGGCTAGTCGGCCCAGCGGTCAGCGACCGGGCACGACCGGGTCAGACGTCCCAGTCCTCGGCGGGGTTGTCCTGCACGAGGTGCTCGACCACACGGCCGTCGACGGCGTCGACCAACACCAGACCACGTCGGCGGGGCGGCTCTTCGGCGCTGTAGACCAGCACTCGCCACGTCGGCCGACTCCGCAGCCCGCGCCACACCTGCTGGGCCGAGGCGTGCCCGACAGGGAAGCCGACCGCTTCCTGGGCGTGTACGAGGGCCTGCTTCTCGTCGACGGTCATCCGCCAACCGGAAGTGAACGACACGAGGGCTACCACGCCGAGCAGCACGGCCACGGCGAGGAATCCGTCGTTGACGAGCACCGAGTCGCCCGCCGTCGCCCACGCCACGAGGCAGGCCAGCGCCACGACGGCGTAGATCAGCGCCGGACGACGCCGGCGGCTGTTGTCGGGGAACTCGTACGGTCCGGCCGCCCCGGCGACGTCGAGGTCGTGCGGCAGCTCGTCGCGGAGGTCGTTGGTCGTCCCGACGTCGTTCATGCCGTCACCCTACTGGCGCATCGGGCGCGCCGAGGTGCGCAGCTCAGTCGAACAGACCGGGTCCGGAGCCCGGTGCAGGAGCGGCGACGCCGAGGTGCTGATAGGCCGCGGGCATGGCCACGCGACCACGCGGCGTACGGGCGAGCAGGCCCTGCTGGATGAGGAACGGCTCGTACATGTCCTCGACGGTCTCGGGTTGCTCGCCCACGCTGATCGCCAGCGTGCTGAGGCCGACGGGGCCGCCGTGGAACTGGACGCAGATCGCATGGAGGATGGCGCGGTCGACCTTGTCGAGGCCACGCTCGTCGACACCGAAGACGCGGAGTCCCTCGCGAGCGGTGGCCTCCGAGACGGTGCCGTCGCCGCGCACCTCGGCGAAGTCGCGGACACGGCGCAGGAGGCGGTTGGCGATGCGCGGGGTGCCGCGCGAACGGCGGGCGATCTCCCAGGCACCCTCCTGATCGACCTGCACACGCAGGATCCCGGCCGCCCGGCTGACGATGGCCTCGAGCTCGTCGTCGCCGTAGTAGTCAAGGCGGGCGACGAGGCCGAACCGGTCGCGCAGCGGCCCGGTGATCATGCCGGTACGGGTCGTGGCGCCCACGAGGGTGAAACGCGGCAGGGTCAGGCGGATGCTCGAGGCGGCCGGGCCCTTGCCGACGACGATGTCGAGCTGGAAGTCCTCCATCGCCGGGTACAGGATCTCCTCGACCGAACGCGACAGGCGGTGGATCTCGTCGATGAAGAGGACGTCGCCCTCCTCGAGCTTGGTGAGGATCGCGGCGAGGTCGCCGGCCCGCTCGAGCGCAGGGCCCGAGGTGATGTGCAGGTGCACGCCCATCTCGGCGGCCACGATGCCGGCCATGCTCGTCTTGCCGAGCCCAGGAGGGCCGGCGAGCAGCAGGTGATCGGCCGCCTGGCCACGCTGTTTGGCCGCTTCGAGAACGATGCCGAGGTGTTCCTTCAGCTCGCGCTGGCCGACGAACTCGCTCAGTCGTCGGGGGCGGAGGCCGGCCTCGTCGGCCTCCTCGTGCTCGCTCACAGGGGTGGGTTCGAGGAACTCGTCACGCACGCTTGGCTCCCAGCAGTTGCAGCGCATCGCGCAGAAGGCCCGCGGCCGTGGCCGACGACGTGTCGAGTTCGCGCAGGGCGTCGCGGATCTCCTCGTGGCCGTAACCGAGACCGGTGAGCGCCTCGCGGACGTCGGCGAGGACCGACGACGCGCCGCCGGTGGCACCGGGGACCCCCGCCACACCGTCGAGCATCGGGAGCGAGAGGCGGTTGCGGAGTTCGACGAGCAGCCGTTCGGCGGTCTTCTTGCCCACGCCGGGCACCAAGGTGAGCCCGTTGATGTCGTTGCTGGCGATGATGTCGACCAGCGCCGCGGGTGTGTGGGTCCCGAGGACGGCGAGGGCCAGCGCAGGGCCGATGCCGTGGGTCGCGATCAGCACCTGGAAGGTCGTGCGCTCGTCGCGGTGCGAGAACCCGTAGAGCGTCTGCGCGTCTTCGCGGATGTGGTGATGGACGTGCAGGAAGGCCGTGGTGCCCGGTTCGAGTTCGGCGAGGGTCCGAGGGGTCACCGAGACCAGGTAGCCGACGCCACCGACCTCGAGGAGGACGGTGCCCTGCTCGATGCGCTCGAGGACGGTGCCGCGGAGCGAGCCGATCATGCGGGCCTCCGCTGGGCGTCGCGTGTGGCCTGCGAGACGCGCCGACGCAGCGGGGCCGAGGCGAGGTACGCGAGGGCGAGCGCAGCGGCGTCGGCGGCATCGGCCGGGCGAGGCGCCGTGGCCAGACCGAGGCGAGCCTGCACCATCCGCTGCACCTGGGCCTTGTCGGCACCACCCCAGCCGGCGATCGAATCCTTGACCTGGCTCGGGGTGAACTGCACGACGTCGCACCCGAACGCGGCCCCGGCGGCGAGTGCGATGCCGCTGGCCTGTCCGACGCTCATCGCCGTACGGACGTTGTTCTGGAAGAAGACCTGCTCGACGGCCACCGCACTCGGTCGGAACTGGTCGAGCAGACCGGCGATCTCGTGCTGGAGCTCGGCCAGCCGATGCGGTAGCGGAGCGCCCACGGGGGTGCGGATGACGCCGAGGGCGAGCGGGGTGACCGACGTGCCCTGCGCACGGAGAACCGCATAGCCACAGCGAGTGAGGCCCGGGTCGATGCCGAGCACGACCGACTCGTCGAGCGGCTCCTGCGGTGATCGGACAGACGAGGCGAACACGCGTACGAGCCTACCGCGTCCCCGTCCCTCCCCCGCGCACCCCCACACCCCACCGATCTCGGCGCGTTCCGTTCCGGTTTTCGGGACGATACGTACCGAGATCTGTGGGGGGTGTGGCACAGTCGCGGCATGTCACGCCGTGTTCGCAGCATTTCTGTCTCGGTCGCTGTCCTCGTCGCTCTCGTCTCGTGTTCCGCCGAGTCGGCACCAACGGCGACATCGACCGCTGCCACGGATCCGGCCGGCACCGCTGCACCGACGACCGCTGTCGAACTGGCCGACGATGCTCCTGCTGAAGCCCTGCCGTGCGACGACCTCGATCTGCGCGACTGTCTGCTCCCGTGGCCGAACGACCTGTTCACCGTCGCCGACCCGGACACCGTCACCGGCCGGCGCCTCGCCATCGATGCCTCCGCCACTCCCACGAACGTCGACGGCGTCCACATCGACGTGTCCGACCAGAACCGGGCTGACGGTTTCTCACCGGGCAGCGCTGTGCTCGCCTTCGTCCCCGGACTCGACCCCGTCGCCAGTGGCATTGCCCCCAGCACCGACATCGGTGCGTCGCTGGCCGATGATGCACCGGTGGTCATGGTCGACACGGCTGACGGCACACGAATCCCCCACTGGGGAGAGCTCGATGCCCAGGCACCCGAGGGTGACCAGATCCTGATGATCCGGCCAGCGGTCAGCCTCACGGAGGGGCATCACTACGCCGTCGTGCTGCGATCGCTCGTCTCCGTGTCGGGCGACGTGATCGCACCCTCCGCCGCCACGACGGCTGCGCTCGACGACCCTGGGCCTCGCGGGAGCGCCATGCGCCACGCTCTCGGACAACTCGACGCGTGGGACGTCGACACCAGCCAGATGTACCTCGCCTGGGAGTTCACCGTCGCCAGCACGGAGAGCCTCAGTTCTCGGGCGCTCCACATCCGCGACACGGCCTACGCCGAGCTCGGCGACGGCGCACCCTCGTTCACCGTCACAGGATCGGCCACCGACGGAGGTGTCCGCCGCGTCGACGGCTCCTTCGACGTCCCCAACTTCCTGACGGGTGACGGCTCGCCCGCCAACCGTTTCGTCATCGGCAGCGACGGTCTACCCACCCGTGACGCTGGGGCCCAGACCATGACGGTGCCGTTCCACTGCGTCCTCCCCGCAGAACCCGAGGCACCCGTGCCCGTCATCATCTTCGGTCACGGTCTGCTCGGTGATCGGAACCAGGTCGAGGGACTCTCGTTCGCTGCATCCCTCGGCGTGGCGGGCGCGTGCGCCATCGACGAGATCGGCATGAGCACG
>Ga0172373_10003241_pt1 | contig 24027 bp, 30 predicted proteins | sample Lak10m_2_FD_114546 | JGI IMG/M metagenome (GOLD analysis project Ga0172373, IMG submission 114546) | Freshwater microbial communities from Kabuno Bay, South-Kivu, Congo - kab_092012_10m | ecosystem: Environmental > Aquatic > Freshwater > Lake | place: Democratic Republic of the Congo...
AAAAAAAAAAAAAAAAAAAAAAAAAAAAAAAAAAAAAAAAAAAAAAAAAAAAAAAAAAAAAAAAAAAAAAAAAAAAAAAAAAAAAAAAATAAAAAAAAAAAAACAAAAAAAAAAAAAAAAAAAAAAAAAAAAAAAACTAAAGATTTTATTAAAAAAAAAAAAAAACCAAAAAAAAAAAAAATCGGCAATGTTTTGTTTAAAACAAAGTTAAAAAAAACAAATAATAAAGATATAAAAATGGAAAATATAAAAAAATTTTTCAAAAAATTTTCTTTGAAAAATAATCTTTTATTAAAAAATTTAAAATTTAAACCTTGTTGAAAAATTTGAACCAATATCTTTAAAACAAACAGCGGAAAAATTTAATTTTATTTAATGAAGTAAACTAAAAAATGCAAAAAAATATAAATTTATTCAAACAATAGTATTAAAATAAAAATTGTAAAAATCAAATAAAAAAAACATCGTAAATTAAATAGTTTTCAATAAATTTAAATTTTTTAAAAAATTTACTTTTGTTAATAAGTTTAAAAGAATAAATTCAAGTATTAACGGACGTCTAAAAATAAAAAAACTTAAATATATAAAAACAAACATATAAGCACCCAACATACCAACATTACCCCCTAAACGATTATAAAAACGACCATAAGGTAAAAATGATGTGGTATATAACGCACAACCAATAAAAAACCCATAAAACGTCTGATAATATAAATTTATTTCTTGATTTATAAAAGTTGAACTATACATAGTAGATCTTTTAAATTTATTTTTAAAAAATAATAAACTTCTTTTCAAATAACCATTTTGTTCATTAACACCATGTAATGTAGGCTGATGAAATAATACAAAAAAGAAAAAAACTAAACCAAAAATACCAGTTTTATGGTGTGGACATACGATTAATCATGCCATAAAAGGTCTAAAATATCAATGAGGTGCAACACCATAAAATCTAACATCTGGAACTAAACCAATATCACCCCACATAAAAATTTCATAACTTAAAGATTCAGGTTCTGGGTAAAAATATCAACAAAAAATCATAATAATTAATAAAACGTTTACAGTATTACCTAATTCATTCGATAAAGCCTCGTCTCATCAAATCATTTCAGTTTCTAAGCCATCAAAGCTGGTTTCGTTTTTTCAATCGTAGTGCATATCAATACCATGCAAAACAGCAATATAAGCCATATAAAATGCTGCTAAATAATGCGCATACGCCAATCTTATTAAAGTATCGCAATTTAATTGTTTATCAGTGAAAACCCATCAATAAAATTTACCATAAAATAAAAAAAATGTATGTAAAATATTAGCAGCAATTGTTAATGTAATTTCACTAAGATGTGTACAACAAAGAACAAGACCACAAAAAACAACAACCTGAAAAACTAAGAAAGTAAAAACACCACTTTTTCAAGCAGCTTCGTGCTCAAACTCAAAAATATTTAAATAAAGTTTTCTAAATAAATGAATATAAGAAAAAATGAAAATTAAATCTACGCCCCTTTCGTGTAATCAAAAAAAATCATCAATGTAAAGATCTTCTAAGTCTTCCTCATCTCTGACAATTGGGATTAACATTGGTTCTGGTAATAAACTAAGAGCTAACATTATACCACTAACGACTTGAGACGCAATAATAATAAATGCAAAAAAACCAAATAATGAATGAATATCATGAAAACTGACTGATAAAATAGAAAAATATTTTATCAAATTTGCTAGATTAAGGTTAAAATAACTACTCTTGTGTCACTCTATTTAATGTTTTTATAAAAAATTATAAAAAGAGAGTTAAATTTTTACTTTTTAATTTTAATATACATTTTTTTTTTTGAAACAATTTAAATAATAATATTTTTTTAAAATTTTTTTTATTTTGAGATCTTTGTTTTTTTGGAACCGCCATAAAAAATTTCAATTTTTAACACACCAATTTTGTCATTTAATATTTAAAAAATTTTAAAAATTTGTTAAAAAATATAAAAACGTTAGATGCATAAAAAATATTTATTTCCTATTATGTTATTTTTAATTTTTGATAAAACCAAAATTATAAGTTTTTCCTCAAAATATCTTGCACCCAACCACTATTTTTTGTTATTAAATAGTAACTGATTTTATATTTTTAATCAAGTTTTAAAAAAAGAATTTTTTTTTTCGAACTCATTATTACTCGACGCATCAGCAATCGATACATTAAAATATTCAAAAATTTCTGAAAAAGTTAATTTAAATTTACAAAAAAACAGATTACTACTTTTTTATATTTATTATTTTCAATTTTTAAAATTAAGATTAACTATATTAACTCCCTATAGCACAAATAATGGACATAAATTATCCTCTATTGATAATATTTTTAAAAACGCTAATTGGGTTGAGAGAGAACTAAGTGAAATGTTTGGTGTAAATTACGATTTTAAATTGGATATTAGAAAATTACTCCTCGATTACTCAAAAAATGAAAATCCTATGTTAAAAGATTTTCCTTGTGAAGGTTATTCTGATGTTTTTTACAATGTTTTTGAAGATCAGGTAGTTTTTAATAATACTGATGTTATAGAATTATAAATTTTTATTAGTGCAAACGTGGATAAGTTTTTGAAATTTTTTTTTTTGAATTACTTTAACAAGCTTTTTATTTAATCCTACTAATTTTGTAAATTTACTTTTTTATTCAGAAATGACTTGATTAGTTTTATACTGTTACTCAGTTTTATGTGGTGGAATAAATGATGATATAACTTTATTTTCTTTAAGTTTTTATTTATTAGGTTTAGCTGGCTTGGAGTTTTGTACTGCATTCTTGTTAATAATAAATTTTAAAAATTTTAATAAATCATTAAGTTTTACTGATGAAATAAAATTATGAAATCAGTATATGTTTTCAAAAAATATGAAATTAAACACAAAAAAATTCGTATGAAACAAGTAATTAAAGAGTGGGCGACATAGTTATTTTTTTTTTTTTACAAAATATTTTAATTTTCTGTTTAATTTTTTGATTTTTAACTTGGGGCGGGGAATATTTTTTTAAAAAAAAAAATCATTTTACAAAAAGAAAATTTTATGAATGTGGTTTTAATTCATTAACCGATGTAAATATCCAAATAAATATTAATTTTACATTATTATGCGTATTTTTAATTTTATATGATATTGAATTTACATTTTTATACCCAATATTGTTTAATTTATGGAACACTACTATAATCCAATTTGTTTTTTTATTTTTATTTTTGTTGCTTGTTGTTTTTTCTTTAATTTATGATTGACAAGTAAATGCGTTAAGTTGACAATATTAATAAAAAATACAATTAAAGAATTGGTAGATATAACTCAATTGGTAGAGTGTTAAATTGTGGCTTTAATTGCTATAGGTTCGACTCCTATTATCTACCTGTGCTAAATTTATATTTAAATAAAAAAATTAATTATTCTAATAAAATAACAAAAAAAAATATTTCTGATTTTTTAAATGTATTAAATTTTTTAAACGTATCTGGTGTTTGAAAAAAAAAAATTAATTTTTTTCTAAATTTTGAAAGTAAATTAGAAAATAAATTAAGTTCTGGTACAGCTTTTAATTCTAATATATTTTTAGTCGTTTTGAATAATAAAAAACAAGTTTTTTACTATTCAAAATTTAAAAAAACTGTATTAACGCTTAGCAGCGGTTCAGTTTTAAGGTATTTAAAGATATTTAAAAAATCATTAAAATATTCAAATTCAAATTTACTTATAATTTTAAATATTTTAAAAAAAAATAAAAATTTGTTAACATCTTTAAATTATTTTAAAAATAAAAAAAAATTTATATTTTTATTAAAACCTTGAAATTTCAATTCTTTTAAATTATTAAATATTTTTAATGATTGAATTTTAAAAAATTTAAATTTTAGTATAACAAATTTAATTTTACAACCTAATGTTAAGTTTAATTTAACTCAATTAAAAAAAAAAAAAACATTAAAAAAAAGATTAAAAAAAAGAATTATAAAAATTGATTATAAAAATTAATAAAAATTAGTTTTATGAATAAGTAATATAGATTTATCACTTTTTTATTTAATTTATTTTTTAATTTGATTTTTTTTTTTTTTTAATAAAAATATAATAAAAAACAAGACAATCTTGTTTTTTATTATATTTTTATTATTTTTAAACTTTCTTTCATTAATGCATTATAACTTTTTTATTCTGAGTTTTTATAATTGTATAATGTATTTATTTAATAATAGTAATTTTAATATTTTTATTTTATTATATTTTTTTTTATATAATTTATACTTTTTTAACAATATAAATTATGTAAAAAATTATGTAAATTATATAAAACTATATTTTTTATTTAATTTAATAAAATTTAATAATTTTTCATTATTAAATTATTATAAACATTATAATTTTAACATTAAATTAAATACGAGTTTGATAAATGGTTACTTATTAATACATCCTATTATTCTTTACACCTTTTATTCTTTTTTTCTTTTACTAATATTTTTTTATTTAAAAAAAAAGTATAATAAATTTTTATTTAAAAATATTAGATGTATCTTCATTTTAAAAATATTATTTTTTATTTTAGTTGCTATTATTTTAGGATCTTTTTGAGCAATTCAAGAATTAAATTGAATAAGCTGGTGAAGTTGAGATTTTATTGAATTAATTTCTTTATATTTTTTTTTGTATTTTATCTATTTTATTCATAAAAAATCAAATTTTTTATTTTTTTTACATAGATCATTCAATAATTTTTTTAAATTTATCATTTTTTTTTTAACAGTAAAATTTAATTTAATTTTTTCTATACATAATTTTATTGATTCAACAAATTCTTTGTTTATAAATGAATATTTTTTATTAATCTTTGTTTTTATCTTTTTTACTATTTTAAAAATGAAAAAATTATTGTACTCATATAATTATTTTTTACTTTTAAAAAATAATTTAAATTATAAAATTTTTTTAATTTATTTTATTAAATTAATTTTGGTTATATTATTAATTTATTTCGTTTTTATAAATTTTTTTATATTCTACAATAATTTAAACTTTATAAAAATAATAAAATATTTCTTTATTACAACTTTACTTTTTTATTTTATTTTAAACAATTTTTTTTATATTATATGAGATATAACAATTTTTTTTTTTTTTAATAATTTTTTATTAAATAAGTTTTTTTTAAATTTTTTTTTTAAATTTTTTTTTAGTATAAAAAATAAATTTAAATTTAATTTGTATTTTAATAACAAAATATTAATAAAAAAGATTCATTTTATTCTATTTATATTTATATATTTAGTTTTTTTTGTAATTTTATTAAAATATATATATTTTAAAGAAAGAATAAATATAGATTTTAATTTAAATTACAATTATAATTATAATTTAAAGTCTAGCTATTTTTTAATTTTTTTAAATTGTTTCTTTAATTCAATTTATTATTTTAATTTTTATTTTGATAAATTTAATGAAACTTCAATCGAATTTTTTACGCAAGCGCTAAAAGCCCCCTTTAACGAAGCTATTTTAAAGTTTGTTCCGTCCAGTAATTTAGTATTTTCTTTTTTTCTTTTTTTTTTAAATAATAGTTTTGACAATTTTTTTGCATATTCTGTGTTTGAATTAACATTTTATATGATTTTTATAATATTTTTTTTATACTTTTTTTATTTTATAAAAAAAAAAATAATAATATTTTAATTTATTTATAAATTTAAAATTTTTTATAATAATTTTTTTTAAAATGTTCTTTTTTTATGTCACTTATAAAAAATTCAAAAAGTATAGTACCAACAAAATTTAAAAGGAGAAAAAAATTAAAAAATTATAATTATTCGAAGTTAAAAATAGGTTCTTTCGGTTTTTTTTGTAAAAATGAATTTCGTTTTGAATTTATTTATTTTTCATTGTTGAAAAAATTGTTAAAATATAATTTTCGTGCAAAAATAAAGTATAAATTAAATAAAAAATATTGAGTTTTTTTAGCAAAAAATTACCCAATTTCAAGTAAATCAAAAAATTCACGAATGGGTAAAGGTAAGGGTGCGTTTGTTAGATGAGCGATTAGATTAAAAAAATATTTCATTTTTTTTGAAATTATAGGTTTAAATATTTTTAGAAGTTTTTTACTTTTAAAAATATTTAAAAAAAAAATAGGAATACCTCTTTATTTTTTAACGTCTGACACTAACCAAAATACTTTTTGGGTAAATAATAAAATTTCTTTAAATTTTATTAAAAAATATAATTATATATAAGTAATAACGTAATTTTGTATAATAAGTTGTAGAGTTTGAAAATTAATATTAAAAAAAAATTTATTATTGAAGTTAAATATTTATCTAATTTTAAACCAAATTTTAATAAATTAAAAATAACAAAAAATAAAAGTAGTTTATTTTATGCAAAAAAATTTTTTTATTTTTTGTTTTTTTGTAATTTTTTGAAATATAAAAAGTATTTGTATATTAATAGAATTTATTTTTTTGTTCAACCTTTATATAGCAATGTTTTAACAATCTTACGGGCGCCATATCGTTATAAGTTAAGCAGAGATCAGTTAACTTTTTCGAGATATAATATAATTTTTTATTTTGAATTAGATAATCGATTAAATAACTTAAAACTTTTTAATGTTTCTCAAATTTTTTATTTGTTAAATATTTATTATAATTTATTTAATTTTTTTGAGACAAATTTTTTTTTTAAAAAAAGAATTAAATTTTTTTTAAACTTAAATTTATTAGAAAATTTTAAATTTAAAAATGAATTATAAATTTTTATAATGCAAAAATATTCAAATTATTCTATTAATTGTCTAAAAACAAATTATTATTTTTTAATTATAAATATAAATAAGTTATCAAAAAAAAAATTTAATTTTAAAAAATTTAATTTTTTTTTTATTCGTATTAAATTTAAAAACCAGCCGCTTCATTTTTTAATTTATTTATTATGCTTTAACATTTTATTTTTTAATTTTTTTAATTTTTATTATTTTTTTAATATATTTTATTTTTATAAAATTTTTGTTTTTAAAAACGTTGAATTATTTAGTTTAAGTGGTAATAATTAATTGGGCCAATATTGATTTTTAAATTTTTATTTAATGAAGTTTATTAGATTTCAAAATTTTTTTTTTTTCACATTTTTTAAAAATTTTTTTTTTTATACCACAAATTGTGTTTTTAGTACTTTTAGCCATAGAGTTAGTTTTTTTAATTTTTTTCAAAAATATAAGTACATAAATTGTTTTTTTTTTGTACAGAAAAGAATTTTTATTAATACAAAAAACTTAAGTTTTTTGTATTATAGGTTAACTAAATAGTTTTTATTTTTTAATTTTATTATGTCAAGCTTTTATTTTGGTGAATATTGTTTTTTACTTTTTTTTTTGTCTTCGTTTTTTTTTTATTGATGATTTTTTTTTAAAATGAATTTTTATAATGTAAGAAGAAAAACTATCAATATTGATATTGTTACAAAAATTAATTTTTTAAAAAAATTAAATTTTATGTTTTTTGTTAAATATAATGCGTTTAGTATATTAATTTTTATATTATCTCTTTTTATTTTCCATAACAATGCTTTTATATTTTGATGAAATCATTTATCATTATCAAATTTTACTAATTATTTAGTTTTTTTTTTTATTTTTTTTTCAATTTTTGTAGCTTTTTACATTTATGGTTTGGCTTTTGGAAAAATAAATTATAGTGTTGATTATTTTTTTGCAATTTGTAATTTAGTTTTATTTTTACCATTAATTTTTTTATCTAACAATATGTTTACTTTTTTTTTTTTATTAGAAGTCAATTCTTTGCTTATTTTTTATAAGTTTGTTGTATCTAAGATTTGATATAAAAATAGTTTTAATTTAATGAATGTAAATTTAATTAAATTTAATAAAATTGTCCCAAAAGCTTATTTAAACGTTTTATTTTTTCAGTTTTGAACATCATTTTTTAGTTCTGTTTTAATTTTATTTTTTTTAATAGTTTGATTATATTTATATTCGACTTCAGAATGATTTTTGTTAAATTTGTTGGTTGCTTATGAGTCAGATCTTCTGTATTTAGATAATGCATTATTAATTATTTTTTTAGTTTCTTCATTTATAATTGGTTTAGCTTTAAAAATTGGTATTACCCCGTTTCATTTATTTAAAGTAGAGGTTTATAAGGGTATTCCGTTTTTATCAATATTTTTTTATACAACTTTTTATTTTTTGAATTATTTTTTATTTTTTATGCTTTTAATTTGTAATTATTTAATTAGTTTAAGCATTTTTTATTGAATTTTATTCTTAATAATTTTAGTTTTTGGTTGTTTTTATATGTGTTCATTATTATTTGACATAAATTATATTAAAGCTTTTTTCGCTTATAGTACAATTGTGAATACTATGGGTTTTACTTGTGCACTTATTTCCAATTTAAATTTTTCTTAAAATTTAGTTTTTAAGTTTTTTAAAATTTGTAGAATTTGAAATTTTTAATAGTAAGAAAGTCATTTTTTTTAGTTTTCCTGAACACAAATTACTTAAATAACAGTTTTTATAGTTTAAATAATTTTTCCCTTGAATATAATAAAGTAACCTTTAAGAAAAAAAGTTTGAATTTTAGTTTTTTTGAAAAATTTATAAAGGTTGGTTTAAAACGAGGTTTAAACTTAAAATTTATAAAGCAGCTGTCAATTGGTTTTTCTAATTTTTTTCTAATTTTTTTATTTAATTCTTTAAATTTTTTTAAAAAATATCAAAATATATACAATGTGTTTTATTTTTTTTCAAAAACTTCGAATTTTTTTTTTAATATAAATTATATTTTTAAATTGCTTATTGATTCTCATCAACCAATGTTTGGTTTGAAGTGTGAGGCTGTTCCAAAAAAATATATTAAAAAATTAAAAAAAAAGTTTACATTTCGATTAAACTATATTTCGTGAAATAAACGAAATAACGTTATTATAAGATGATTTTATTTAATGATAGGGAAATACCCTAAATTGAAGCTTTTTAATAAATTTTTTTATTTATTAATTGAGGTTTTTCTAAAAGGAAATAAATCCCCATTATTAATAAAAAAAAATAATATTTACAAAAAAATTTTAGTTTCTAAGTTGTATTAATTATATTTAATGCATGTTATTAGTTTTAGCAGCTAAAGTTTTAGTTTTAGGTGGTTGTATGTTACCAATTGCTTTTGGTGTTTTAGGTACTGGTATTTTATTTGCTGGTTATAATCTTGCTGTTTCTCGTAATCCTGAAGAAGTTGAAAATTTATTTAACTCCACTTTAATGGGTTTTGCTTTAATGGAGACCTTTATTTTCTTATCTTTTGTTGTTGGTTACGCTATTTATATCTTATAATAAAATAATTTAATTTATGACTGCCGTACATTGTTTTAGTTTTTAAAACTCTTATTTTATGCGTGTTAGCTATTGCTATTAGAGGTACCCTACCTAGATATAGATTTGATCAGTTTACTCAGTTAAATTGAAAACATTTTGTATTTATTTGATTAGGTTTTTTGGTTTTTAATATAACATTTTTTATTTTGTTTTGATAGCTTATTATTTATATTTATATTTGTCTAAGTAGCTCAGTGGCAGAGCGTTGGGCTGAAAACCCAAAGGTCGTTGGTTCAATTCTAACCTTGGACATTGTGGTTTTTTTTTTCATTGGTTTTTTAGTATTCTGCTTATTACCGAATAATAATTTAAATTTAAATTTTTTTATGTCTTTAAACATTATTCATTTTATTTTTATATATTTTATTTTATTCATATTTTTTTTACTTTTTCAAACAAAAACAAACTCTCGTTTGTTTTTATTGTTTAAATATATTTCTTTGTTTAACTATATTGACTTGTTATTCATTTTTATTTATAAAAATGTATTAAAATTAGTTTTATTTTTTACTTATTTATTTAATTATTTGTTATATTTTTTAATAAAATTTTTTACTAATTTTTTACATAATTTATTTATTTTTTGATCTCCTTTATTTAAAAAAGCTTCTTATTTTGGACTTTATAAATCAACCAGAACAAAATTTTTGTAAATTTACGATTAATAAAAGCAAACATGAATATATTTAACTATATGTTATTATTAATAAATAATTATTATTTTTTTTATTATAATTTTTTTTTTTTTTTAAATTTTTTTAATAAATCAGTTATCTATAAAAAACAATTTTTTAATATATATTTTAAATATTTTTTATTAAAGTCTAATATTTTTTTAGATTTTAGATTTTTTAATTTTTTTTTTAAAGATTTAAACCTTTCTTATTTTTTATTGAAAAAAAAAAAAGTAATGTTTTTTAAAGAAATTAATTTTTTAAAAATTAATTTATGAACTTTTAATATTTATGAAAATTTTTATTTAAACAAAAAAATACTAAACAGTGCTGTTGCCAATTCATTAATTTATAAAAATTGTGATAAAAAAAAAATAACTATAATTTTTAATTTAAGCTTTTTCATTAATTACAATTTTTTTTATAAAAAATTTGTAATTAATACGTGTCAAAAAAAAAAATCTTTATTTGTGTTTACTTTTTTTTTTTTATCAATAAATTTTTATTTTTTTTATAAATTTTTAGTTTTTATCTTTTTTATAAAAAATTTTTATTTTTTTAATATTAGTGTTAATAAAAATTTAATTTTATCTTTAAATAACAAAAATTTTTATAATTATTTTAACTTAACAAATTTACCGCACAAAATGGGGTTAACTTCTAATTTTTTTGATAAAAAGTTTTTTAATAATATTAAAAATAAAGTTTTTATTTTTCGTAATTTGGGTTATTTTAATTTTTTAAATTATTTTTTTAAAACTTTTTTTGAATTTTTATTTTTGAAAAAACTTTTTTTGAATTTTTATTTTTGAAAAAATATGTTAACAATTTTTAAAAAATATGATTTGTTTAAATTTTTAAATTTTAAATTTAAAAAAATGCAACATTTAGTTGGTAAGGGTTTTTTTTTAAATGAGTTATTGGAAATAATTTTTATATTATTTTTAACAAAAGATAGTACTTTTTTTTTAAATTGAATGATAAGAACTATGGAAAGAATTTATTTTAAAAATCATAAAAAATTTTTATATTTTTTAAAAATTTTATTAACAAAATATTTTTTGAATTTATTATATTTTTTTAATTGTGAGGGTTTTTATTTTGATATAAGAGGTAAGATTGGTGTTACAGGAAATGCTAAAAAAAGACATTATTCTTTTTCTTTAGGTAAATTTAGTTTTACAACAAAAAAAAATAAAATTAGTGTTGCAAAAAATGTTTTGCGAACAAATACTGGTGTTTTAGGGGTTACTTTTATTTTATTGTTTAACTAGATTATATATATATATTAATTAAATTATTTTATTTATTATGTTGCTGTAGTTTTTTTACTAGATTTTTTTATAATTAAGCATCTACTTGTACGTAGTCCACGTTTTGTATAAATATTTATTTTTCTTACTTTAATAATTTTTTTACATAAATTTTTTAAATTAATGATGTTTGTATTAAATATAATTATTTTATTTTTTTTTATTTTTTTTATTATATTATTTTTTACAAATAAGATATTTATATGAGCACGATTAAATGAAAAAATCATAGAATTTTTTTTAGTCGATTTTTTAATTTTATAACCCTTACCATTAAATTTTATTTTTTCAAAAAAAAAAAAAGATCAGCTGTAAATAATATTATTTAAAATGTTATTTGTTATATTTATTTTTTTTATAAATTTTTTAAATTTTATAATAATTGTTTTTGTATTTTTTTCGATTTGAATTTCAGCATTTTTTTTTTCTATTATTAATTTTAAATAATTATTTTTGCTATAAATATATATTAAGTTGTTTTTTTTATTTTTTAGAATTAAAAAATTATTTTTAAATCATAAATATAAAATCATTAAAAATTTATTTTTAATATTAATACACCAAAAACGTTTAGTTTTTTTATTTCAAATTGATTTAATAAACCAAATTTTGTGTTAAAAATAAATAGAGCATTATTATTTTTTATTAATTTATTTAAATTTTTTTTTTTTATTTTTAAATTTAGTAGAGTTAGATTTTTTAAAATTGGTTTTGACTTTATAAAATTAATTCAACAAATAAGTTTTTTATTTTTTATAATAAAATTTTTTATTATATTAATTTTTAAAAGAAATTTTATAAATTTTAAATTTTTTTTTGTATAAATAACTTCTAATTTTTTTTTTTTTCCTAAAATGTTTATTTTTATTAAATTAATTGTAATTTTCATTTTATCAACTTTTTAATTTTATATTTTGTAGTTTTGTTTTTATATTGTATTGTTTTATAGAATGTCTAGAAAAATTGCAAAAATTAAAAATGCTTTTTTTTTTACCTGTAGATAAACAAATATTCTTATATTTTGTAAATTTTGTTATTTTTAACAATTTTTGTAATTTAATTGTACTAATAAATCTAGTTTTTTTTTTTAGACAATTATTTTGAATTATACTTTTTAATATTTTTTTTTTTATTTCTTTTTTTATAATTATTATATTATTTATTTTATATTTTAATATGTCCTTAAATCCTTGTTTCATTTTATCTATCAATTTCACCAAAAACAATATCGATTGTACCAATAAGAGTAACTAAATCTGCTAAAAAATGACCTTTACAAACTATAGGGTATAATTGCATACTATGAAATGCTGGTGATCTAACTTTACATCTGTACGGTTTTGTGGTTCCATCAGAAAGCAACGTAACACCGAATTCTCCTTTTGGAGATTCGACTGATTGGTATGTCAAACCTTGAGGAACTTTAAATCCTTCGCTTCAATATTTGAAGTGGTTAATTAATTGTTCCATAGAAACATAGTTATTTTTAAAATTGTATTGATTTCAAGATTTTGGATATGTATATTTTAAAATAGAGTGGGGTGATAGAATTATAGAGTTGTTTTTTTTAGTTTTTATTTTATTAAATTTTATAACTTTATAAACACATTGATTTATAATATTTAAGCTCTCACCCATTTCATTCATTCTTATCAAAAATCTATCATAGCAGTCGCCATGTTGACCAATGTAACTTCTAAAATTTAAATAATAATAATTTGCATATGTTTCTAATTTACTTAGTCTTAAATCTCTTTTTATTCCTGTAGATCTAGCAAGTACACCTGTAAGCCCATAGTCAAAACATGTTTTATATGAAATAGAACCGATATTTACTAAACGTTGTTTTCAAATTTTGTTATATGTTAAGATATTATGCATTTCATTTAAAGTTGTGAAACAGTTTCTTACAAATTCTAAAATATCTTCTAATAAGAAAGTAGAAATTGCGTGCAAATTTACTTCGTTTGGTCTATAAAAAGCTGCGTGCATACGTGCACCAGAAACACGTTCATAAAATTCCATAATTTTTTCTCTTTCTTCAAATGCTCAAAAAACAGATGACATACTACCAACATCTAACGCGTGACAAGCAATAGCCAACATGTGATTTAAAATTCTTGTTAGTTCATCATAAATTGTTCTAATTTGAGTAAATGTAGCATTATAATTTGTTGTACCAAGTAAAGATTCAATGGCTAAACAGTAAGCGTGTTCTTGAACAAGCATTGAAACGTAGTCAAATCTATCAAAATAAGGTAACGATTGCAAATAGATTCTATCTTCCATTAGTTTTTCTGAACCTCTATGAAGTAGACCAATATGTGGGTCAGCTTTTTCAACAATTTCGCCGTTGAGCTGTACAATTAATCTCAAAACACCGTGAGAAGCAGGATGCTGAGGACCTAAGTTTAAATTCATAGTTTTTATTTTTTTCATTGATGATGTATCTCTTGGTACTGAAGGTTGTCAAATTTGAAATATACTTCTATTCATGAATTATTATGAGCTTTTATATGGATTCGCAGTCTTTTACTATAATTTTTTCTCAAGAGTATGGCATTAGTTTAGTTATGCTAAATGTAGTTCTCTACATTTGATTATTAGCTTGTATTTTTGGAATTATTTTTGTTTTTGATTTAAAATTTTTTAAAACTTTAAGTGATTTGAAAAATTTTTGATCTTTTTTTTTTATTTCAATTCTTTTAGTTTTAAATTTATTATCAATGGCTGGTATTCCACCAATGGTAGGTTTTGTTGGTAAATTTTTATTATTTTTGTTTTTTTTATTTAAACAGAATTTTTTTATTGCTTTTTTATTCACTTCGATAAATTTTTTTATTATGTATTTTTATATTCAAAATATAAGATTTCTTGTTTCCAAGTCTTCTTCACATTTTTTTCTTTTAAAAAATTTTTCAATATATTTAGATTTTAATATGATTCTTATTTTAATTTTTTTAACTTTTTTTAATTTTTTTGGTATCTTTTTTTTTAATGATTTTCTAATTTTTTTTTTAAATTTGGTTAATTATATGTTTTTAGAATAATTTTAATTTTATTTTGTTAACACGATATCAATCGTTTAGAAAATTTTATTTTAAAAAAAAAAGCCATTCAGAAACACCTGCTTTACATTATAGACGTAAAATAAATTTAAAAACGCCACAATTAAAAGGTATAACTTTAAAATTAAGAATAGTTACTCCAAAAAAACCTAACTCTGCCCGTAGACCCGCTGCTAAAATTGTTTTAAGTAATAAACTTTCTGTCACAGCACATATTGGTGGCGTAGGACATAATCTTCGTAAACACTCTGAAGCCTTAATTTGTGGTGGTGGTGCTAGAGATTTACCAGGTGTAAACTACTCATGTATAAGAGGTAAATATGGTTTAGGTGGTGTTTTAGGTAAGTTATACAGACGTTCAATTTATGGTGTTAAAAGACCAGACTCATTAAAAAAAAAATTAAGAAGAAAATTCCGAAAGGTACTAGCTTAATATTTTTTATTTTTTTTTTTATATTAATTTTTTTACTTTTAAGTATGAGAGTAGATTATGTTGTTACACCTATAAACGCAGTTGTTTCTTGAGCTCGTCAAGGTTCTTTTTGACCATTAACTTTCGGTTTAGCTTGTTGTGCACTTGAGATGATGCAGGCGACTGTCAGTAGATATGATTTTGATAGATTTGGTGTTATTTTTAGAGCGTCTCCTAGACAAGCAGATTTAATAATAGTGGCAGGTACTTTAACAAATAAAATGGCTCCAGCGCTAAGAAGATTATATGAACAAATTTTAGACCCAAAATGAGTTTTATCAATGGGTAGTTGTGCAAATGGTGGTGGTTATTATCACTATTCTTATTCGGTTGTAAGGGGTTGTAACAGAATAATTCCTGTTGATATTTATATACCAGGTTGTCCACCAACAGCGGAGGCTTTAATGTTTGGTGTAATTCAACTTCAAAAAACATTGTATAGACAAATTGATGAAGAAGAGGTTAATCTTGAAAAAAAAACTTTACGTAGATACGAAATTTAATTTTTTTTTTTTTTACTATTTTTTTGTTAATTTTAAAAAATCTTATAAAATAAATTATGATTTTTTTTTAAAATATTTTAATTTTTTATTATTAAAAAAAAATTGAAATTTTAATTATGTTTTTTTTAAATTATTAAATTATTTTTTTATTAGAGTTATTTTTTTGAAACATTTTTCTGTTAATAATTTTTATTTAACAAAACAAAAATATATGTTATTTAATAGTTTTAATAATCTTTTATTTAATAAGATTTATTTTAATGGGGCTTTTTTTTTTTTTTAAATTTTAAATATTATTTTACTAATAAGGATTTTTTTTATAAAAATAGTTTTAAATACGTTTTATTAAATAATAACTATTTAGTAAATAAAAATATTTTTTGTACTAATATTTTTTTAAATCAAATGTTTTTTTCTATTTTTAATTATTTAAATTTAATTTCTCAATTGAAATTACTTAATTTTCTTTTATTAATTTAATTTATATATATTTTTATACAAATTTAAGCCAAAAACCCCAGGATTAAGACATAGGAGTATTGTTAAAAATTTTTTTTTCAATAAAAAATTTAAAATTAAAGTTTTTAAAAAATTAAATAGTTATTCAGGAAGAAATAATACTGGTATTATAACGGTAAGACATAAAAGTTCTATATTAAAAAATTTGTATATTTTTCTTGACGAAAGGAGAGTATGATCCAATACTTTCTCTATTTTAATTAATTTATTTAAATATCGTTATAAAAATTTATTTATCGGGTTGTTAAAATATTTAAATGGGGGTTTTTCATATATTAGTATTCAGCATGGTTGTTTTATTGGTCAGATATTTCAATCAAAATATCTACCATTACGATTTATAAATTTTTTTTTACCTGGTTTAGTATTACCATTAAAGTATTTAACTATTCAACACATTTTTTCTAATATTTTTTTGTATAAATCAAAAAAAAAAAAGTATGCATTATCAGCAGGTACATATTGTAGACTTGTTCAAGTCGACAATGAAAAACAAATTATTTCTGTTAGATTACCAACACTTCAAATTAAACAATTTAATTTTAATACATTTGTTACAATGGGTAGAAATTCTAATATTTTTTTAAATAAACAAGTTATAGGTAAAAGTGGTTTGAATAGATTAAATGGTATACGACCAACAACTAGGGGGGTTGCAATGAACCCTGTTGATCACCCGCATGGTGGGCGTACAAAAACAAATCGCCCCGAAGTTTCTCCATGGGGTTGAGTTACAAAAAAAAATCATTAAAATAATTATTTGGCACAATCAAAAAAAAAAAATTTTTATCTTTCAAATAGTTTTTGACGATTATTATTAAATAAAAAAAATACATTAAAAAAAAATAAAAAATTGTTATTCTCAAAGGCATCAGTTATACCATTTTCATTTAAAAATAAAGAATTTTTAATATATAAAGGTAATATTGCAAAAACATTAATAGTAAATAAGTTTATGATTAATTTTAAATTTGGTGAATTTATTTTTACTAGAAAGCCATTTTATTTTCCATTAAAAGAATCAAAAAAAAAAAAATTTCTTAAAAGATAAATAATTGGGTCAAATTAATTTTCCTGCTTTAAATAAAGTTGGTTATTTTTTATTATGAGATAGTGTATGAGAAGATTTTTTTAATTATAAACAATTATTAACGGCAGATATTTTTTTAAAAAATTTAATATACTTATTATTTAGTGATTATATTATGTTCTCAAATTATTTTTTATCAAATAAATATTTTTATTTTTTAATAAATAGTAATAGCGTTTTTTTTAATAAATATAAAAATTTTAACGATTTGATAAAATTTTTTAAAAAACAAAGTCTTCGTACGTCACCTGTTTATTTTGGAAAAGTGTGATTTATACAATTTCAAAATTGAATTTTAATATCATTATATATTTATAAACCTTTAATAAAAAAAATTATAGCAAATAAGGAAACTCAATTAGTTAATTCTCATTATTTTTTTAAAATAAAAAATAAATCAAATTTTTTTAATAAATTTAAATTTTTTAATACATATAAAAATTTTTTTTAATTTTTGCGTGAAGGAAAATTACTAAATTTGATAAATTTTTCATTAAATATAACTTTAAAAAATTTTATAAATTTTTATTTTACAGGTTTACGTAAAAAATTTTCAAAAGTATTAAAATCAAGATTCGAAATAACTGAAAATAATTTGTTATCAAATTATGATTTGCAAGATTGATCAATTTTTTTTAATTTTATTTTTACAATAGTTCCTCCAAAAAAATTTTATAATAAAAAAAAATTATTAAATATTTTTTATTTAGATTTAATTAATTCCTATCGAGGGTGAAGACATTTACGTGGTTTACCGGTGAGGGGGCAACGAACTTGATCAAATGCTTGATCGGTTTATAAATCTAATTTAATCTTACGTCATTACAAAATATCATTATTAAAAAAAATATATTTTGAAAGTTCAACTAGAGATTTAAATTTAGTTTATGCTGCAGAACAATTTAATATGTTATGAAAATTGCAATGAGAAAATGAATGAAAAGTTGCAAAAAAAAAACGTTCTTCTTTTTTTAAAAAAAAACAGGGACTATTAAAAGTTAATCTTTTAGCTATTGCGCATGGTCAAATTAACGAATCAAAAAATGCACAAAATAAAGGAAAACAAAAATCTAAAAATGCTAATTTATTTACAATGGGATTTGATCCTGGTTTTACAAAATCGTTGTTAAGGGCTAATTTAAAGACAAAACTAAAAAAAGACCCCAAAAAGACTAAATAAAATATGTTTTATAATAAATATTTATGATTACTAATTTTTATAATTATTATCTTTTTAATTTTTTTAATTTTTTAAAAGTATTAAAACAAAAAAAAATTTATTTTCAATTATTTTTTTTTAAACAAGTGTTTTTTTTAAATTATATTTATTTTTTTAATCAATTTTTTTTTTTTAATTATAATTATTTTTTAAAATTAAATTATTTTTTTTTTTTTAGAACGATGTTTTTAAAAAAAAAAAATAATATACATTTTAATATTTTATTTAATAATTGGTTTAAATTAAAAAAAAAAAATTTAATTTTTATAAGCGATTTTAATACTAATAAATTATCAAAATTAATTTTTCAAAAAAATGAAGATAATTTTGAACAAAAAAACAAATTTTATGATTTAAAAAAAAGATCGTTTTATTATTTAAATGAAAATTTAAAACTAGTAAAATTTTTTTTTTTAAAAAAATTTTCAAAAACTAAAAATATAAAAAAATTTATACATAAAACAAAAGCTATAAATAAACAAAAATTTTATTTAATTTTTGAATTAATGCTTTTTAATTGTTTATTGAGATCGCTATTAATTCAATTTTTTAATGATGTTTTTTATTTTATAAAAAATGGGTTAGTTTTTGTGAATGGTTTAGTCATAAAAAATCCTTATTATATAACAAATGTTGGGGATAAAATTCAATTAATTATTTTAAAAAATTTTTATTATTTTTATATTTTTAAAAAAAGTTTATTATTAAAGTATTTGTTTAAAATAAAAATTAAAATATGGGCTTTAAACAAAAGTAAAATAAATTATTACAAACAAGTTAGTTCTCGAGTACAAAATAATGTTATAAATACTATGTTTTATTATATTGACATTCCAAAGTATATGGAAGTTGATTTTTCTTTACTTATGATTATATTATTATTTAGACCCAAAAATTATTTTTTATATAATATTTATATTTTAAAATTTTTTTCAAATTATATGTTTAGATTATTAATTTGAAATAAATAAATGGTAAAGGAAATGATTCATATTTTAAGAACTTATTTTATTAGTTTTCAATATTTTAAAAAATACGAATTTAAATATTTATGAAATATTTTATTTTTATTTTTAGTATATTTTTTATATTGTTATATTATTTTTTAAATTTTTTTATTTTTAAGTGGGAATTTTAGGATTTTCTTTTACTAATACCAGTAGCACTTTACAATTCAAAAGCGATTTATTAACACCCCTTGATACTTGTAAGGATTGTTTATATCACGGTTGTGATTGAATATATACCTTTGTTGAAACTTTTTGAGCCTACGATTTTAAAATATTATTTTATAAAAGTTTAAATATTATTTTTGACGATTCCTTTGATTATTTTTTTCAAAGTTTATGATACTTAAATATTAATTATACAGTTTTTAATTTATTTTGATCAGTTATTTTAGATCAGTATATTTTAAATAATTTTTTTAAATTTTTTTGTAATGTTGATTGATATAAAAATATGCTTCAATCTAAAGAGTTATCAGTAGTTTTTTTACATCATCCTGAATTATTATTTTTTAATTTTAATTTTATTGTTGATCAATATATACAATCTTATAGTTATATAACAGTAAATATTTTTGATGTTACACAATATTCTTCAGAGGTTACTGCTTTATTTTTTTTTGCTCAATTTTTAGTAGTTTTTTATTTTGCGTTATTATTTATTATTGCATATTTTTCTTTTTTTACTTCAGCAGTAAAAGAAGAAAGTACTATTGATTCTGACTATTTGATGGCTAATTTATTAGTTGAGTCGGAGAAAGAAATTGGTTCTTTAGACGATATGATTTTAGGTTTATTAATTTTAGTTTATATTTTTGGTTGATATTTTTATATCTATTTTATAACGTTATTAAGTACGTTTCCAGAAGTTGTTTTAATATTTTATTCATTTCCTTTTTTATATTATATTATTATTAGTATGCCAACTTATTTAATTTATGATTTTGGTATTTATTTTATTGCTTATTTAAGAGGTGTTGGTTCTTCTTCTTTATTTACAATGGAGTTACTTTATGATTATATTGCATGTGCTGCCTTTTATATTCGTTTAATGGTTCAAGCTGTTCGTTTAGTATTAATGACTTTTACTTATATAAGTATGCATGATTTAATTATTTTTTTTGATTTTAATTCAAAGTTATTTTTTGGTTTTGAATCAATAACTGAAGAGTTAAGTAATGTTTCTGGTACTTTTAATTCATTTAGTTATTTTTTTTTTTTAGTTTTACCACTTAAATTTCTTTATTGGGCTTATGAGGTTTTACATACGTATTTCGTTGTTACTGCACAATTTGTTGCTTTTTTTGCTATGGTTTTTTGATTATTTTTATTTTTATATACTTTTTTTGTTTTAGAAAAACAAGAAAACTATTTTAAAGAAAAAAGAAAATTGAAAAAAGAGTCTTTATCAAGTTTGGTGGATTTAAAAGAATAATTTAATTTTTTTGTATGTTGTTTTCTTATTTCTTAACATTTAATTTTTTTAGATTTAGTCAGTCAGGTTTTTATTTTGATTTTTTTATGAAAAAGGTTGCAGAGATTTTTGTTAGAAATGTTTTTGTTTATACAGCTCAATTTTTTGGTGAAAAATATTTCATAGAGATTTTTACAAAAAAAATTATTGATAGTACTTTGTATAATTTTAATAAATGATTTGGTTGATCCCAATTATTTTATATAACTTATTTTGTTCAGTTTTTAAATTTTTTTTTTTATATACTTACTTTATTAAATTTTTTTTATTTTTTATAAAAAATAAATAGTTTATTATAATTATAATAACATTGAATATGTATTTTTAAAAGTATATTTTAATAAGTAGTTAAAATAGAAATAAAAAACTTTTTTTTAAACTAATAAATTTTTAAATTTTATAGTAAAAAAGTATTGCGAAAGAAAGGTGAAAAGAATTTTTTATAAAATTTAAAAGATTCTGAAATTTAATGCGAATATCAATTAGTGCAATTAGTGCTAATGTACCTTTTGCATAATGGACTGGTGAGTTTATTAAAATAGCAAGCTAATATTAAAAATGCGTATTGAAAAAAATATAGTTATTTTAATAAGACCCGAAGCTAAGTGAACTAACTATGATTAGGTTGAAAATGATAAATTGGAGGACCGTACTCATAAATGTTGCAATATTTTGGGATAAATTGTAGTTAGGGGTGAAAGGCTAATCAAACTTAGTGATAGCTGGCTTTCCACGAAATCTATTTACGTAGAGATGATTTTTAATTTATTTTTGAGGTAGTGTAATATTAATAAAAAATTAACTTCGTTAATTTATTATTTTTAATCTTCAAATGCAAAAATAAATAAAATTAGGCAGATTGTTAGCGCTAAGGTTAATAATCAAAAGGGAAACAGCCCTGATTACTTGTTAAGGTTTAAAAATATTTTTAATTAACAAAATTTAATATAAATTTTTAATAAAAGGTAGGCTTGGAAGCAGCCATCCAATAATAAAAGCGTAACAGCTTATTATTAATAAGTATTTAAATGAAAAATAAATATGTTTATATTAAATTAAAAATTAAAATAAAATAAAAATATACCGAAACAGTAAAATTTTTATAAATTGGTAGTGGAATGTGTTGTATTTTTTTGAAGAAAAATTGTTAAATTTTTTGGAAAAATCAATATTAATTATATCAGTGTGAGTAATAGATATAATGTGTAAATCATTATTGCATAAAATTCTATGGTTTTTTTGTAAAGATAATCTTACAAAAATTAAATCAATTTCTAATAATAACATGTTTGTGGAATTTTAAATGATATTTTTAAAAATTATTTTTGTTTTTTAATTTATTTAAAAATTAATTTATTTAATAAAATTAATTTTTTTATTAAATAAACAAAAGTCTGGAAATGTTTTAAGAATAAAATTGTACTAACTCAAACACATGTGAATTAGTTGAATAAATGAAAGCATAAGGTGTAATGATATTGAAGGAACTCGGCAAAATAACCTTGTAACTTCGGAAGAAAAGGGATATAACTTATATTATAAAAAATGGGGGTAGCGACTGTTTAATAAAAACATAAGATTTTGCTAAATCAATTGATGATGTATAAAATCTGACACCTGCCAAGTGCTGCAAGGTGAAATTTATTAAAACACTTTTAATAATATAAACCCCAGTAAACGGCGGCCGTAACCTTGACGGTCCTAAGGTAGCGAAATTCCTTGGCGGGTAAGTTCCGTCCCGCATGAATGGTGTAACGACTTCCCCACTGTCTCCAATATCATACCTATGAAATCGAAATACTTGTGAAAATGCAATTTAGTACAGCTAGACGGAAAGACCCTATGCACCTTTACTATATTCTAATTTTATAATTAAAACTAAATTACATAGTTATGTAGGAAATAAAAATTAAAATTGGAAAACTACTTAGTTTACATTTTAATTATAAATTATTAATAATATTATTAAAATAATGTAGTTAGATTGGTAGTTTGGCTGGGGCGGCAGCCTCCTAAAAAGTAACGGAGGTGTATATAAAATTTTAAGCAATAATTTTAATTATTAGTTATTAAAATAAATTTTTAAAATTTGATTAACATATTTACAAATATGTTAAGGATGGTTATCTATTATATTGACCCGATAATTTTGTAAAGAAAAGTTATCGATTAACGAACAAAAGGTACGCTAGGGATAACAGGCTAATGATTTTTGAGAGTTCTTATTGATGAAATCGTTTGGCACCTCGATGTCGACTCATCACATCCTAATGGTGAATAATCTATTAAGGGTTCGGCTGTTCGCCGATTAAAGTGGTACGTGAGTTGGGTTTAAAACGTCGTGAGACAGTTTGGTCCCTATCTACTGTACTATAAAAACTTAAGGGTTTCGACTTTAGTACGAGAGGACTGAGAAGAGTTGACCTCTGATTTATTTATTACTATATGATTAGTATTGTAAAAAAGTTAAGTCAATAAGCAATAATATTTGATATATATAAAATAGAATTGCACCCATTATTAGTTTTTTAATAACATCAAATTAAAAATTTGATTAATTTTTTTTTTAATTTTTAAAATTTAGTTATAAATTGAGAAATTAAATTAAACTGTTAAATATAAATATTGTTGTATTGCTTATACTCGTGTGGCGGAATGGTAGACGCGTGTGGCTTAAAACCTCATCCTTGTGGTATCGGTTCAAGTCCGATTATGAGTATTTTTTAAAAATATTTATATATTTTTAAAGCATTAAAGGGATGCCTAAAATTTAAAAATTTATGTAAATATAATTACAATACCTAAAAAGTAAATATTATTTTGATTAATTTATTTATTTGAAATTTTTAGGTTTATTTTTGTTTAATGAAGAAAAACATTTTAGTAATTAAATAAAAAATTCAATTGAGAAGATTGTAGTGGTGAGCGAACAATTAGTTTAATTATTTATTTAAAATTAAAATATTTGGAATAATATACAAGAATGGTGAAAGTCCAGTAAATTTTATCTTATTTTTTATACGCCGCTTGGATGGCTCCAATACGGGCTCATTCCCCGTAATTTTAAAAGTTCGATTCTTTTAAGCGGCCGTAGTTACTAGTGAAATAAAAATATAACGATATATAACGATATAGGACGGTATAGGCTCTAAGTGGGACGATATAGGACGGTATAGGCTCTAAGTGGGACGATATAGGACGGTATAGGCTCTAAGTGGGACGATATAGGACGGTATAGGCTCTAAGTGG
>Ga0172373_10003243_pt1 | contig 24026 bp, 28 predicted proteins | sample Lak10m_2_FD_114546 | JGI IMG/M metagenome (GOLD analysis project Ga0172373, IMG submission 114546) | Freshwater microbial communities from Kabuno Bay, South-Kivu, Congo - kab_092012_10m | ecosystem: Environmental > Aquatic > Freshwater > Lake | place: Democratic Republic of the Congo...
GGCGTGAAGGTCGCTGGCAAAGCGTATGACATGATCGCCAACGAGACCGCAGACGATCTTCCTGATGCGGCTGGTTCGCCCTCTGCCATTTCCGTTTCCAGCAGCCCCGCAGACGCGGCGACTGGCGTGGTGGTCTCTGACAATATGGTACTCACCTTCAACAACAAGCTCGCGGCTGGCGCAGAGAGTGGAATCCTTCTTACTACTGCTGCTGGGGTTCCCGTAACCGTGGCGCGCACGATTGACGCGGCTCGCAAGGTTGTGACCTTGAACCCGTCCTCGAACCTGGGCGCTTCCACCGATCATTTGATCGTGATCGCGGGCGTGACCGATATTTATGGGCAGACCTTGGCTGATACGGTGATCAACTTTACAACCGCATAAACCCCCTCTGTCGTAAACGACATCTCCCCCAAACCTGACAAGTAAATCAGGTTTGGGGGAGAACATGAAATGAAAGGTTTTTATGGCAAAAGAACTGAAGGCTTTGGAGCAATCTGCGAAAGCGAAGGCGACCAATTTGGCAGCCTGGCGCGCTTCCCGCTTGCATGACATGGATCTTCCCAGCGGACTTCCCGCAACCGTGCGGGATGTGACCATGACCGATTTGCTGATGACGGGCAAACTGCCTGCCTCTTTTGTGGACATGGCCGAAGACGCCGCAAACAATGGCGAAAGCGGTATGGACTTGAAAAAGCTGGCGAAGAGCGGCCCCGAATTTGCCGCCATGCTCGATGCGCTGGTGTCCATTGCGTTGGTAACGCCGTTGCTTGGCGATGTGGCAGATAAAGAGCACATCACACTGGCAGAACTGCCCAACGATGACAAGATGGCGATCTTCAACTTTGTCAATCGGGAGGTGACTGCTTTGCAGTCCTTTCGTGAGGGACAAGACGAACCTGTGGCGGCTGTATAACTCGGCAACCGCCTACAGTAAACGCCCGAGCGATTTTTTTGAACTGGAAACCGAGATCGCAAAATGGGCATTGGATGAAGCCTGTTTGACCCTTGGGCGCAGATACGAGAATATGTTCAACGAAGGCAAGAACCCTTTCAGTGAACAGTTATCAGTAGACAGTAAGCAGTATTCTCCCATGCCGAAGCAAGGCATGAAGCGGATGAAAATCCCTGAAAATGGAATTTGGTAATTATGGCGATTCAACTCGGTAGTGCGTATGGAAAAGTGAACATTGACTCCAGCGGTGTGAAGACTGGTGTTGATAATGCTACAAAAAGCATGGGCACTCTTGAAAAATCTGCCCAAAAACTTGGCACTACATTGCAAAATGTAGGCAAGGCCATGATTGTGGCTGTGACCATTCCTTTAGCGATGATGGCAAAAGATGCAGTTTTGATGGCATCTTCGTATGAAGAAGGTTTGAACAAGGTCAATGTCGTTTTTGAAGAGAATGGAAATATCATCGAAGAGTGGTCAAAGAACGCCGCTAAGAATTTGGGTATGTCTCAGGCCGCTGCTTTGGAGGCGGCAGGAACGTATGGCAATCTCTTTACCGCTCAGGGCATGGGCACCAAAGCGGCGGCGGATATGTCCACTGCTTTGGTGCAATTGGCGGCTGATCTTGCCTCGTTCAATAATGCAAATCCTGAGGATGTATTGCTCGCGCTTCGCTCTGGCTTATCTGGCGAAATTGAACCCTTGAAAAAATATGGCGTTGCCATGAATGAAGCCCTGATGAAAACAAAGGCAATGGAGATGGGGCTTGGCGACAACATTCAGGCATTGACCGAAGCGCAAAAGATACAAGTCCGTTATGCGTTGATCATGGATCAAACTACAAAGGCACAGGGAGATTTTGCGCGAACCTCTGAAGGACTTGCAAATCAGTTACGCATTTTGAAAGGTCATTGGGGCGATACGCTGAAAATCCTTGGCGCAAACCTTGTACCAGTTGTTGAAAAGGTATTGGTGCAATTGAATAAATGGCTGGAATGGTTCAATGCGGCAGACCCAAAAACACAAAAGTTTATTGCCACTTTGTTGTTGATTGCTTTTGTGGCAGGCCCCTTACTCATCATTTTCGGCAAACTTCTTCCGTTGGCATTTGGAAGTGCTACCAAAAGCCTCAATCCGTTTTCAGGCGGTATCTTTGGGCTTGTGGTAACCTTTATCAAGTGGCTGGGCGTTGCCGCATTGATCGTGAAAGTGCTTACGTTTTTTGGAGTATCCACAGGCGCGGCAGGCACGGCAATTGTAGGCTTGCAAGCCGCTATTGCTGGGGCTGGTGCTTCCATGCTTGGCTTGCTCGGCTCCATCCTTGCGCTTGCTGTTGGTCCCGTCATCCTCTACCTTGCGTTCAAAAATAACTTTATGGGCATCACTGACACCGCAAAACAACTTTGGTTTCTCATCAAATTTTATTTTGCTGAAGGCTGGAAGTGGCTCGTAAATGCAGTACAAGGCGGCGGCAAAATAGTCATGGACTGGTTCAAACGCATGATGGAAAATATCGTGCGCTCGTTCCGTAATATCAATTGGTCTGAGCTTGGCAGAAATATGATCATGGGCATTGTCAACGGACTTTTGGGAGCAATCCCTGCCATTATTTCGGCGGCACAAAAGGCAGGGCAAGCCGCTCTGCAAGCCATGCGCAAAGCATTGGACTCTCACTCTCCGTCCCGCGAATTTATGAAGATCGGCGTGGATAGCGGCGATGGATATAAGCTCGGTTTGATGAACTCTGTCAACCCGAACACGATTGCAAAGATGATGGCGAAACCCGTGCAACAAATGACCACCCAACAGAACAATAACCACACCATTCACATGGCAAGCGGTTTGACCCTGCGTGATGTGGATGAAATGATGACACGCAAAATTGACAACTTCACACGCCAGTTGAATCGCTCTCTTGGAGGTGCGTAATGGCATCCAATTTCAAGATCGGCACCACCTCAGGCGGCATTACCGCATTGGATGAATTGGCAGTTGCCTGCCCAGACCCGCAGCAATCCTTCAGCCAGTACCGCCGCAAAGACCGCCTGGGCGATATGAGCATGAAAGGGCGCGGCGCGCAAACCGTCACATGGACGTTTCCCCTTTTGGAAACCGAGCAGCTCGCACAACTGGAAACCTTTCTCAGCACAGACCCCATTTACATCCAAACCGAAAAGCGCGATGAAACATTGGGCATCTTTGAAGTGTTGATGAACTGGACTGATCCGCGGGAAGACGGCGACCACCTGAACGGCTTTCGCGGTCATCGTGGCAATTTATCCATCGAGTTTGTGATCCTCAGTGAGGTTGTCTAATGTCTCAGGCAGCGCGAGCCGCAACCAGCGATGAACTGATTTTATTGCGCGCCCCTGGCGATTGGTCACGGGCGTATCTTGGCATCTATAAGCCAAACGTCATCTACACGGCGTTATTGAACGGCGCGCCCGCCTCCACCGACATGGTGGGGCAGATCACCTTTGACGGCGGCTCTGGCACGCTGGCAGATGTGAAAGCCGAAATGACTCTCTGGGTGGGAACGTCCGCAGGCGCAAGAGACCTCGGCATATGCCGCATCCGCAAGGCTCCCAGCGGAGCCACCATCTACATTGGCTATACCTCCGAAATAGAATGGGTGGATAACTGTCACCTCACGATTGTGGATCATGCCATGCTCAGTAAAAAGCCAGTGCTCATTTCCGCTGGCGATATTCTCATGGACGGCGAACATTCCTACAGCGACCAGCATGAAGAGTTTGACCCCGTGCCCGTCCTCAGCACTCACGCCGTTGTATGGCTCACAGGCGCCACGGTAGACGTGGCATTTTCAGCGAGTGATTCGTGGGTGTATGGTTCGTCCATTTCAGGTTATTCATGGAGCGCGCCAGGCGCAAGCGCAACCAGCGGCACAACAACCGCCACGCCCACCCTCACCTATAACGCCGCTGGATATTATCGCGTCACTTGCACCGTCACCGCGGCGAACGGAAAGACCAGCACCGCCGTCCGCTTTGTGATGGTCTTCGATTCCACACACAAACCTTACAGCGCCGAAATTCAAGACCCGTCCGCAGAGTACGACAGCGGCGGCTGGTCTTTCAATGCGCGCATCTTCGCAGACGCAGACCCAACGGAAATCATCGAAGGCGCGTTGTGCATCCTCTTCGCGGAGGATTGGTATGGGTCAACGAAGCAGTCCATCGGTCAGATGGAGAACCGTGAAAATATCATTTGTTGCGGCTACATTGCAGGCGAATCGATTGAATGGGACGCGGAAGCTGGCGCGGTTGAATTCAGCGTGCAGGGTCCGCACTATTGGCTGAAACAAATATCAGCCAGCCCCGTTTCCATCAACATGGCGGTAAACACTCCCGCCACATGGGACGTGATGCCCGCGCTCACCGTTGACCTTGCCCTCTGGCACATCCTGCACTGGCGCAGCAATGCCACGGCCCTGCTGAATGTGACGCTGACAGGAGATGCGCGTTACGCTCCCAGCCTTGAATCAATGGACGGCGCGCTCTGGAACCAGATGGAAGATATTGCCTGGCAAAAGATCTTTGGCCGCATCGGTTGTGACCGCTTCGGGCGGTTTTATGCCGTCATTGACCCGCAGCTCATTCCGCAGGCAGACCGCACCTGGGCAACCGTGATGACCCTCACAAAAAAAGACTGGTCAAGCCGCATCAACATCAAACGCGCCGCGCAGCGCAAACTCGCCATGCTCAGTATCTCAGGCTGGGTTGTGGACCTCACTGCCGCGGTGTCTACGTTATATTCACTGGCGATGGGGCACATCCACGCGCAGTATGGCGATAGCGAGATCATCGATAAATTGCTGGCTGAAACACAGACCCAATTCAACACGCTCGCGGGCCTGTACCTTGGCTGGAAAAACAACGAACTAGAATTTGACATTACCCTCGCACAAAATAACCGCATGGTCGATCTCTGGCCGAATCAATTTTTATATGTCTCGCTGGCGGCAGGCGATACCCCGCGCGGCATTGCCTACGCTGGCAATTTGATCCCGCGCTCGATCACGCTTCAGTCCGACCGTGATGCGGGCTGCTGGTCTGCTGAAATTTCCTGCGAAGCTGAAACATTTGCAGACCTCGCCGTGGATGGAGATATTCCCGCCAGTACAGGCGTGGATGAGTTCGACAGCTCCTTCCCTCCGCTTGGAGATTTTCCCGCTCTTGCAGATATGGGGTCGCTTGTCTATCTTGACCCTACCGCCACAAATGCAAACCATCCCAAAAAAGTGGTCATTGCATCGGATCAGGGCGTGTTCTTCAGCGAAGACTTTGACGCCGATACCCCCACCTGGAAAGCCATGAATAACGGGCTGGATGCCTTCGACCGCGCAGACATCGCGCAGATGGTGGTCACTCCCAGCGGCGCGGTCTATATTATGACCACCAGCAACGGCGGGGGCGGTTTTGATAAAGTGATGGTCGCAGATGCGCTGGGCGGCACCTGGCGCAATTTGTTTTTGTCCACTCAATATTCACAGGCGGGCAGCTCCATTTTAGGCATCGGCATCAACCCGCTCAAAAATGATGAGATCGCTGTTTTCGGAGGCCGCCCCTGGAGCTGGCCCTACGATGGCAATTTTGGAACCAGTCAACTTGGCTTGGGAAATCGTTCAAGCGTGGCCCTTTCCTCTTCTACGCTGGGGCTTTTGCGTGAAAACCTCGCCACGGTTTTATATGTAAATGGCGGCTGGACAATATTTCAATCTTTTGGCACAGGCATTCTTGGAAACTTTGCATCACCTTTCGTTACTCGATATACCGCCTCTGGCACTGTCAGCGTATGGACCCTGATCGATGGAGATCCTGGACATGGCGGACAAATGCGGTTCGGCGTGAGCGCAGGCACACAGGATAAAGTCTTTTATTGGGACGATGGCGGCCACGCTGGATATGCAGAGGTGGTGGGTACTACCGCAACATGGAAAACTGGCATCGATATGAAAGGCGTGCAGGGCATGGCCTTTTCGCCAACAGGCACGCACGCCCTCGGGCAAAACGCCAGTAACGTCCCTTATAAAACGACAGACGGCGGCACCACCTGGACTTCGGTATCTGGGTTCTTAGCCACAGGCTCGGATGTTTTTGAAAACTGCCGAGACAACAACCGCTGGATCTATGGCGGCGGCGTGGCGCTCAAATTGACATTGGATCAAGGCGCGTCCGCTCCGATCAGCAAAGAAGGCAACCTGCCTTTCATCGCCGCGTTGATGGATATTACCCATATAAGGTTCATCGAATGAGCAAACTCAAATTTCCATCCGTCCGTAAATTGTTAGCCAGCCGCAAAGACCTGATGCTGCCCGCCTTTCTGGGGGACCGCTCTGGCACGGTCAAGGCGGATACCAATAACAATGTATATGTCACCCTGTTCAACGGCGAAGTATTCACCGTGCAGAATAACCGCGTGCCAAACGTCCCGCGCCTGCCTGTGGTCATTGGGTATGAGGCGGGCAATAAAACGCTTTTGCAGGTCCTGCGCACGCGCGATGTATTTGAAGCATCCACCTATCCAGATATTCCAGAACACGCCAAAGCGAACCATGAATGGCCTGGTGTGGATACGCTCTGGGTGCGCGGCGAACAGTTTATCCCTGGGCTGGCGGTACCTGTCACGGGTCTCACGGTGCAGGTCTTTGGGTTTGTTTATTATCTAACAGCCTGGCAGGTCTTACCCACTCAGGAGATCGATCTGACCGCCAGCCTGCCCACCACGGGCGCACTCTTTGTTTTGGTGGAGGTGGATGATGCTGGGGTTATCTCACTTCGAGACGGCACGCCAGTCGCCAGCCGTGAAGTGCTTACCTATGCCGATATTCCCCTGCCCGCAACGGATAAGAAACCGCTCTTCGCCGTGAAGATGTATGCGGGGCAATCCAGCGTCATCAAAAGCCGCCTTGAAACCGACATCATCGATCTGCGCTTTGCAGGCTTTGGCACAGGCGGCGGGGGAGGCGGAAGCGCACCCACCACCACAGCGATCAATGATTTTCAAGTCGGGGATGGTTCAGGAAATTGGATTACAAAGACTCTGGCACAAGTCATCACGATCTTGCGGACATCCCTTGATAGCATCTATCAAGCGGCAGGTTCTTATGTCTCAGACGCGGCCAGCGACAGTGTTTATTATGTCCGCCGTAATGCCGCATGGACCAATGCAAAGACTTACTTTGACACGCTTTACGCGGCTCTATCCCACACGCACGCGGCCAGCGATATTGCCAGCGGGACCATAGCAACCGCAAGACTCGGAAGCGGAAGCGCAAGCAGTACAACTTATTTGCGCGGTGATCAAACTTGGGTAACAGTAACCGCAGGACGTGAAATACTAACAGCGGCACGCACCTATTATGTTCGCACAGATGGAAGCGATAGCAACAACGGACTAGCAAACACCAGCGGCGGGGCTTTTCTCACTGTGCAAAAAGCAGTAGATACAGCCTACACATTGGATACATCTATTTATGATGTGACAATTCAAGTTGCTAATGGAACGTACACAACGGCAGTATCAATTAGTGGAACACTCGTTGGCAAAGGGTCGCTAACTATTCAAGGAAATTCAGGAACGCCAGCCAATGTCCTTATTAGTATCACGTCCAATCAGGCAATCACGGTAAACAATTATGCAAGAGTAACTATCAAAGATTTTGAAATAAGGACGACAACATCGGGTATAGGCCTGTATGTAATTACTAATGCGACAGCCTATTTCTCAAATATCCGATGGGGAGCATGTGCGACTCAACATATGCAAGCGTTGAATGGATCTATTGTTTGCCAGGGAAATTACACAATAAGTGGCGGCTCTATCCAGCATTGGGCAGTTGCTACAGGAGGGCTTATACAAGTTCAGGGATATACAGTCACATTATCAGGAACGCCTGCTTTTAGTGGACAATTTGCTCAATGCACAGTTCTTGGCTCCATATTATGTGGAGGCGGCACGTCTTTCTCTGGAAGTGCTACTGGAACACGTTACTACGTTGCATCCAACGCAGTCATAAACACTGGCGGCGGCGGAGCTAGTTTCTTGCCAGGAAACGCGGCAGGATCAACAAGCACAGGAGGACAATACTTATGATGTCTTTTCTTTGGAATGACGAAGCAATTCCAGAAACTAACAAATGGAATTTGCTCACACAATATGCAAAAGAACTTATTGAAAGATGTAACTGGACACAGTTGCCAGATAGCAGACTATCAATCTCTAAACGCCTTGAATGGCAAGCCTATCGGGATAATTTACGTTCCATCCGTGATGATTTTTCCTTGCCCGATGATGTAATTTTTCCAACCGAACCAACAGAGGAATAATGCCAAAACTTACCCCCGAAGAAAAAGCCGCCAAGAAAGCGGCTCGCCAGCAAAGCAAAACAAATATCCTTGCGATCCTGCTTGCCTTGAAAGGCAAGGACATAAAAAAGATGACGGCAAAGGAAAAGGAAGATTTGCTTGTCGTGCTGTGTGACTTTTTAGAATTATCTCAAAATGGGATTATGCAATAAAGGAGAATTTTATGAACAGCAAAAGAAGAAACATACGTGCCAACGTCCACACCCAGCATTGATCCACGGTGCGATCCAGACTATATCAAAAACAAAGTTTGCACCTATTTACTGCCATAAAGAAAAAGCCCGTCACATGACGGGCTTTTTCTTTGGGCGACCTGAAAATAATATTTTTCCTTCGCACCATATACTGTGTCTATAAACAGGTGCCCCCACGGGGACAACTGATATAGACACAGTGCTATGCCTTATCTTTTTTTTTACCGTGGGGGAGTGGTACATATTGATCCTCGCAATGACGAATTTCCCCGTGCGGTCTGCATAGACCTCTGATACCATGCTCAAAAGGCGTTGACGTATAAAGGCAGGGTCTTTCGATTTGAGATCCGCTTGAATGAGATGGCAGTGTTGACGGGCTTGCTCCAAGGTTGGGACTTTTACAGGCTGGGTAGATGTGGCTTTGAGCTGCGCGATTCTGCTGAGAATGCTTGTCTCTTCTTCTTCGAGGGCGGTGAGGCGTTTGCTGAGAGCGTTGGAATAGCCGTGTTGCTCGATGGCGTTGGTCGTGTTGGCAATGCCCTTTCGGACGGTAGCAAGCTGGGCGTTGGAAGAGGCGAGGTTTTCATCCACTTGCTGCTGGCGCGTGGAGTTTTCCAGTTTGAACGATTCCAAAATATTGACAAAGTTCTGCGGGTCATCAAAAAAGCGGTGCAGCTCATCGAGCACCATTGTTTCAATGAGCTTGGCGGGGATGGGCTTCGCCGTGCAGGTCTTTTTCATCTTTGCGGTGGAGCAGTTATAGCGGCGATAATCCTCCCCATATTTCTGCGGCGATGACATGCCGTTGAACATGCCTTCGCAACGGGCGCAGCGCAGGATGCCCGATAAAAGATACACGCTCGTTTGGCGGCGCGGATGATTCGTTTTGCTGTTGAGATGTTTGCGCTCTGCGGAGGCGGTGAGGATGGCTTGCACTTTTTCCCATAACTCGCGTGAGACCGTTGCCGCGCAATAATTTTCAACGATCATTTCACCGAAGCGCAGCGTGCCCATGTAGATCGGGTTTTGAAAAAAATCGAGATACGAATGGATGGAACCATAGAGCTTTGTTTCAGTGTGAATTTTACTGAGAGACGCGCCAGCCGCTTTGAGTTCAAACGCCTTATTGATGCGCAGCTTGTAATCAGGGTCAGGGTCCCAGCGATGGGCAGGGCGCGCGCTTCCATCCTCGCTGACAATTGTGATCGGCGACCGAGCAATTCCTACGGGTGGAAAACCAGAGACCGCTCCCTGTTTGACGTTATGACGAAGACCGCGCCATGCTCCCATTGCGGCTTCGTCTTTTTTTTGTTTATTTGCAATGTGGATGATGGTCTCGATCACTGGCCCAAACTCACCCTCAGGGATTTTATCTGTCAGTGAATGGATGACAATTCCACGCGCTCGCAGCGTGCCTGTATAAAGCTGAGACTCATACGCGCCGCCGCGTGAAAAGCGTGCAAAATTCCAGATCAATAATCCGTTCGGTTTTTCAGCAGATGCCGAGAGCGACATCATATAGTCGAAGTCGTTTCGGTTGCGAACCGTGCCGCCTGATTTATGCACATCTTCAAACGGAGGCAGAGCCAGCACAAGGCCATGCTGGGCGCAATACTCAACGATCAGCGCGCGTTGTTGATCTATGGACCGTTCCTGCGTGGGTCCGCCTGAATCGCGCAGATATGCCCACACGGTGGAGCCAGGCGGAAGAGTGGAGGGAGGCGGTTCAAGTTTGAATTTATCGGAGGTCATTTATCGTAACAGCCTATTTCCCTCATGCGCTCATCTGTGGCTTTCATAAATCCAATCGATCTTTTTGAATAAATCGTTCCTGGTTGGCTGGCTTCGTTTGCTGAATAAGCAATGTTGAATTTGTCTTGAAGAAAAATGCAGTCATTTGACGTAAAGATTTCCAGATAAGCATTCTGGCTGCCGTCATAATCTTTTGCGTATTGTGCTGCGCGCTTATTGGGATCGGTTGAATTTATTGCCACCACTGAAACAATACATATTGCACAAATTGAAACAATGATGGCGATCAGATACGAGATCCATTTGTTTTTCTTCATCGTTTCACCCAATGCGCGGGATAAAGTTTTCGGATCAGCCAGCGCCTATAAAAGAACTTGACGTGTTCAATATGCTGGTACAGGCTGGGAGTGCTGAACCACACCACTCGGAGAAATATCCAGAGTTGTTGAGGCGGCGTGAGATATTGCCAGGCTCTATTTAGCCTTTGCCTTCGCTCCTCGCTTTGATGTTTTGTAAACCCGCTCAGATATGTTTTTCTCTTCATACGCTTCAGCTTCTTCGCTTATTCGCCTTTGAAAATCTTCTGGAAGAAATTCCCAAACGCGATCGATAACTTGTTTATATGGATTGGGGCGGGGAAGTCCCATAACATCATAGATTTCATTGCCCAGCTTTGATGCTACTTTTTTTATATTTCCTTCATTAGGGATTCTTTTACCGTTTGTCCAATAGGACAACAAAGACCTGTTGACATCAAGATATACGGCAAAGTCTTCAAGCGTTTTTCGAGCCCCCTCCGTTGCCTGCCAATCCAAAAATTTTTGGGTCAGGTATTCAGGGAGTGTTTTCATTTTCAATAGTTTATCAGTCAATGTAAGACCCTTGACATAACCGTGCTTTGGGGTGTAAGATGTAACAAGTGTTACATAGAGACAACAATAAAACGCAGGAGAAACAGAATGTTAGACAATGCAACAGTGAAAGACCTAATGAAAGCATATATGGACAGCTACAGCCTCACCCAGCAGAAATTTGCCGATGGACTGACCGAGAGCCTTGTCAATACCAATATCAGCCGCGTCTCGGTCACAAATTGGTGCAACGGCAAATCGTCCCCGTCCACCGACTTTTTATTGGTCTGCGCTGTGGCCTACGACGATTGGCGCAGATCGTGGGCCATGTCCTGCCTGAAGGCAAAACTGCCCGAAGTGTTTGACAGCGGAGTTGTCACATTCAATTTGCGCTTATCCCAGTAGGTGAAGCATGGACTTCACCACTGGCGAAGTAAAAGCTCTCGGCCAGTGGAGCTACGCAATTTGTGTCGAGTTTGTAGATGTACCAGTTGAAAAAGAACAAGCATATTGGGAAACCATTCATTATTTTGCAGAGATCATGTTCAAAGAAATGTTGACCGCTCCCGTGGATGAGTCGAAAACGGTCAACACCAGATGAAAGAAGCGTGGCGTGTGCTTCTAAAAAGAAATATACAACCCTTTTTCGTTTTTGTCAGAACTTGGAGCCAGTTATGAAAGCAAAAATCTACTTTGTAATGGTCATTATAGGGGTGATTTTTCTGGCGGTGGTGGCATTGTTATGGAAATAAAACTTCTTCTCATTTGTATTATCACCATCCTCACGCTGTTTGGCGCAGTTGGGTTGATCCGTGAATATATGGACATCAAACGCAAGGTAGACAGCCACGAAGACCGCATGAAGAAGCTGGAAGAAGCCAACCGCAAGCGGATGCCATACGAAGCCTTTGAACAAATATTGGATGCCCGCGCTGCGCTCAACAAAGAAAAAGAAGAATTTCAGTTTTTCGTTTCGTTGATCGAAAACGCCGAAGCCCATTTGGATAAGGCAATGGCAACAGGCACAAAGCGCGAAGAGAAATAATGCCAGTGTAGCTCAATCGGCAGAGCCGCTCATTACTACCGAGCAGGTTGGTGGTTCGACCCCACTCACTGACCCTTGAAGAGCCTGTCACTCTTCAAACTCCTCCTTGGTTATGGTGTACATCCGCAAGGGTGTACACCAGCCGAGAGGGAAAACAACCAGGACAACCAAAAGGAGAATCAGCATGACCACATCAATATCAAGCATGTTCCAAAAAGTATCATCGGCAGCCCCGCGTTACGTCCTCCACTGGGATAACGCCAACACCTGCTGGAATGTCTACCTGAAACAAGGCACCCTCGAAAACTATCAACGCAGCTTTTTTGTCCTTTCAGAGGCGCAGGAGTTTTGTAACGCCATGAATGAAAAGGCAGGTGAATAATGTGGACCCTCATCGCCATCTGTCTCTTCCTCATCATCTTCGCATAAGGCTCCCATGAACATCCTCAACGCCTTATTCATTCTCGCAGTCGCCCTCTTCTGCCTCCTTTGGGAAGAGATCTGGAATAGAAAACACAACAGCTAACTGGCAGAGCGGACTGCCGAACTCTGCCAGCGGAGTGGCGCCCAGTGCTGAATACAAGCCAACTGGAGAAAGCCCAAAGTTCAACCTTTGACTAATTTTAGGCAGTCCGATTTTTGAAACCTAATCAACCAAGGAGAAATATTATGTCAGATCATCAAACGCCAGAAGAAATTGAAAAATTAAAAGTCAATTGGTCGAAAGACCCCTGCTGGGATATTGAAGATACAGAAGGTTTTGAAGCGCACCACGATGAACTTCTCAAGTGGCGTGAAGAGCGTGAAGCTGATCTTCAGCGCGAAGCGGAAGAATATATTGCCCACCGCGCTCGTGTTGTGGCAATTGAGACAGGTGTTACAAATTCAGATATTCAAAAGAATATCCATACTTTTGCTGAGATTGAAAACGATGTCAATCGAGCACTTAGTTATGAAAGTTCAACCGACCTTGCTGCCGCACAGGTCCGCGCAACACTATTGCTTACTGCACAAATTGCGCGTGTGGCTGATGCGTTGGATGCGATTCAATGTGTTTATGAAACGGGCGACGCTCGCGACTCATTGGCTGAAAGCGTAAGAATTTGGGGAACAGAAAAATAATGACAACCGACCTTCAACTTTCAACCTTCGACCTTCAAACCTTTCAATCCTACCTTCAAACCCAACACCGCAAAGTCACACGCCGCCAATTGAGCGGCAAATCCATCACCCTTGCGGTTCAACACATCCGCGTCTTCGGTCTCTGGTACGAAGCCAAATTCCACCAGGCATTCGACCCCAACGCCCTCACCAATTACGACCTCACCATCTACCGCGCATTCTCTCTCGATCAAGAAAAAGTCAAAGCCGCCACATGGAACTCCCGTCACTGGGCGCTCAGCATCTTCTGCGCCTGGCTCGGCTCTCCCGATCTCATGGATGGCATCGAACAAAAAGAGCAGGGCCGCGCCTCCACCAAACACCGCTCCCTCACGCAAGACGAATACCACCGCCTTATTCACCTCATCGAGCAGGATGTCCGCCGCGCCCTCACCACCTTTGAATACAAAGCCGCACTCCGCGATCGCGCCGCAGTCATCCTCATGCTTCACGGTCTGCGTGTCGAAGAAGTCTCAATGGTGACAGCAGATGACATCACAATCAACGAACGCAGTGGAAACGTCCTTGTTAGGAACGGCAAAGGAAGCAAAGAGCGGACCGTCCCAGTGAACCTTTTAGCCAGACAAGCCCTCGCCTCTTATCTGGACCTGAAACCTGATTCAACAACCCTCATCAATCTCTCCACCCGAACATTACAGCGCGTCGTTGAAGACCTCGGCAAACGCATCAACGTCCCCGATCTCACCCCGCACTGGCTCCGCTACACCTGCGGCAAACGCCTCGAAACAAACGGCACCCCCATCGAATCCATCCGTGACATCCACGGCCACAACTCCATCGAGACAACCCGCCGCTACCTCCGCTCCTCCCTCGAAGATCTCCAATCCGCAATGGAAGGTGTGATGTGAAACCAGTCATCTGCTTTGTCTGCCAGTCTGACATTACCAATCAAAAGTATTGGTACTTTCACAAGCGAAACATCTACTGCACATTGCACGCACCCAAAGGCTCAACTGTCTTCGGGTTGGCAAGCAAATAATCACAGGTCAATAATTCTCAAATGATAACCGTCACCATCGCCAGCCAGCCGCCTATGTCCGCTCGCCGCGCAACACAGTGTAAAGCAGTAGTAGAAAGAATCGCTTTCTTCACTTGCGCACTGGCCTACGGGCGCGGCACCCACCAAAAACGCGCTGGCCGTCACATAGTAGGCATTATGCGACATAAACAGCATGGTTTGGCGTGATAGTGGCGGTTGATATGGCCTGTAAGAGCAATTATTTCTGTCGCATAAGGTTGAAGGGGAGGGGGGTGGGGGTCTCGGGGTTTTTGTTTTTATTTTGCGGATAGGCGTGTGGCGAACAGGTTCGAGTAGTTATAAAAATTCTGGAAAAACGCTGAGGAAAGGCGTTGAACCAAAATAATGGATGGTAAACGTGACAATCATTGATGAAATCAAACAACGAGTACGAATTGAGGATGAGATCGGCACGGATGTGAAGCTGAAGAAAAGCGGCTCATCTTACACTGGATTCTGTCCATTCCATGAGAATAAGCACACGCCTGCTTTTGTGGTGTATCCGAACGATGGACACGATGGACGCTGGAAGTGCTTTGGCGATTGCAACGAGAGCGGCGATGTGATCGCTTATGTGATGAAGAAAAACCCAGGCTGGGATACACGCGAGGCGATCCGTTATTTTGGCGAGAAATACGGCATTGATGTGAAAGAGGCGAAGACCGATCTTTCTGGAAGAATTGCGCTGGCTACTGCTGCTGATGTTCGGCGTGTGGCGATGAATGTTTTTCGGCGTTGGCTGGTGGGAGAGACTGACCGAAAGACAAAGGTTATTTTGCGTGAAGGCGATAAAGTTGCACTGGCGTATGCTCTTGACCGTGGCTGGACCATTGAGACGATGAAATTTGAGGGGATTGGTTTCAGCGGGAATGCTACTGCTGCTGAATTCAAGGAAATGCGCGGCGAGTTTGCGATGTATGGCATTGATCCGCTTTGCCCTGCTGCTGTTTTGGTGTTGGGCTTTGAAGGCGATGTGGCGGCATGGGCTGAGAAGTACGATGTAGATGCCAATGGGTTGGGGGAGAGCCGAATTTATGGAATTATGGAAACGCCTGCACTTGTTTTTGGTCATAAATTTGAGGGGCAGGTTGAATATATCAGTGCGAGATACCTGCCAGAGTGGGAAGAGAAGCGAGGCCGCAAGAGCCATAATCCGCCTACGGCTTTGGCAGGTTCCAAACGTGCGTATCGAAATTCTTTGTATCGCCATCGTCATTTACCTGAACAGGAAAAGGGAGCACTGTTGTATGTGGCTGAGGGGCAGGGCGATTCGGCTACGAACCGCCAGTTCGGTGTGCCTAGTGTGGCGTTGTGCGGGGCTTCGTGGAATATGCTGGTTGAGAGCGGCGAGGTTGCGGACTGGCTGAATGATTATGAAGAAATCATTTATACCAAGGACGCTGACACGGCTGGCGAGAATGTGGTTGCGGGAAAAGAACATAAGTTCGAGTTATCTTCTGCACTGGGTGCGATGCTGTGGGTTGGAAGCGTGCCAGAAGAGACATGGACGCGCCCTGATGGGAAAGTGAAGTCCATCAAGGACATCAATGACATTGCTCAGTTTTTGAACGATACAAAAGCCGAAAAAGAAAAAGGCTATAAGCTATTCAATTCGATCTCGATGAAGGCGGAGAGGATCGTTGTGCTGGCGGCGCGGTATGCGGGAACGCTGGCAGGCCATGCGCGTGAACAGATGATCGAGAAGATCGTGCGCCCGATGATCATGGGGATTCCAGAAGTGCAGCGGGTGACGTTGACGCGCGACCTGGCGTTGGCTTTGTACCCGCATGTTTCAAAAGCGGAGGCTACTACTGCTTTCAATAAGTGGATGAAGGCTCAGCAAAAAGTGGCGGCGGAAGCTGCTGAAACTGATGATGGTCTCCCTGAAATTGAGACATACGGCGGGTGGTATCAGAGCCGAGAAAATAAGGATAGCGGGCATTTGGTTGAATTGTTTTATGACCGTGAAGCGCAAAAGCTGCGCCTGGCGTGGGCGCATATCAAGAGTTTGAAAAATAATGAGCGTGAGATCGGTTGGGGAAAGACTTTGACTCTTGATGACAAAATCCTTCTTGCGCCTGTGTATGACCCAACCATTCAAGAGGAAATTGAATTTCACTCATCGGCTATCAAGTTCCCTTCGCGGGTTGGTGAAAAATATACAACTGCTGAGATCATTCAGATGGATGCCAGTTTTTATAAAAAGTTCTTTTACGCTGAAGATAAAAGCGTTTTCAAGTTCAGTGCGGTTTGGGCAATCAATACCTGGGTGTATGACAGCTTCGATACGATCAATATGCTGCGCTGTTTGGGGCCTGCGGGAAGCGGAAAAAGCGATCTGATGTATTTGGTTGGTTTGACCTCCTACAGATTTGCAGTGACGGCGGCTACTACTACTGCAAAAAGCCATGAAGGACTGGCGAAACTTTACCATGCGACTGACATGATCGATGAATATGACTCTGCGCTGCAACGGGATGATGGGACGCTGGCTGGATATATGAAGGCACGCCCGATGCGCCGCATGGCTCATTCCTTCAAGATGATGGAAATGATGACTGCGACGGGGAAGACGTTCGTGCCTGCAAATACTCCGATCTATGGGCCTACGATGGCTACTGGATACAAGCCTACAAAAGATAAGGGCTTGGAGAGCCGCTTTATGACCTTCCACTTGACCAAGGCTGACATGTTGACGCTTGACAAAGATGGGTATGAGCCTGGGTATTATCCGCCAGAGCTAGAGGAAGAGGCTGAGGGGATTCGAAATATTTGTCTACGTTGGCGGTTAGAGACATGGATGCCGCGCATTGATCTGACTGAAGCGGAGCGCGCAAAGCATAAATTGAACGATGTGCTGGTTGATCCGCGCACGAATCAATTATTTCGAGCCGCTAAAGTGATGGCTATCAAGCAAGGTGATATGGACCTGTTCAATGATCTGTTCACAATTGCGAGAGCCAATTACGAAGATCAATTGGTTGAATTATCTGGCTCTTTTGAGGCGATGGTTTTGCGCGCTGTGCTGGCGGCTGATATTGCAAAAGATTTGGAAGAGGGGATTCAGCCGAAGGCAAGTCCACTGTATGCGCCGAAGGTTGCTGGATACAAAGAACTGGTGAAGGTTGGCAAGGTCGGGAAATTTGGGGTGGTGCGTTACATCCTCTATAAAGACCTTGCGAAGATTTTGAATGAACTTTTTGACCTTGAAAATATTGATGAGACTGAGGAAGAAAAGAAACGCCGCAAGAAGACGCAAAGCCAAACGGCGGGTAAGGTGTGCCATGAAGCGTTCCGCCTGCCCGTGGAGAGGCGCAGCGAGGGGTTTGTGGTGATCTTGAATAAAGAGCGCCTTGACCTTGCGCGGATGCGGCTGGGGCTTGACCTTGAAAATGATTACAACCCCAATTATATGGGCGATGAGGAAGAGGAAAAAGCAAAATTAGCGGAGCCTGTTGAGCCTACACAGACCAGCTTGGATGGCTATGTACCCTCGGAAAACGCTAAATGGATGTCTGATTATGACGATGCGGATGACCATGAATAATGAACCTTATGAACCTTATGAAGCAGAAAAGGGGGGTGGAGGGGCATTTCAAAAAAATATGCGATATTTTTTTGAAAACGGTGTATTTGACCCTGTTTTTAGGTTCATAAAGGTTCATTTGGTTCATAAATACTGTTTTGGAGCGTTTTTTTGGACTTTCTATCTATATTTTATGAACCTTATGAATGTTTGTGTAGTAAGGGTACTTAAAGGATTTTTAGAAAAACTCGCCTGATTTGTAGTGAATTTTATGAAGTGAAAATGAAGTGAAATGTAGCTGCGCTTCATAAAAAGGAGAAAAAATGGCTGGTATGGAAAATGAAAATATGGCTTTCGCTGCTCATGGCACATCTTTGGCGGTGCGGCAGTTTGCGGATGCGGCGTTTGGGTGGGTGCCTGTGCATACGCCGATCGCGCCGTGGGCTGTGGCTTCTGTGACGGTGGAGGAATGTTATTGCCTGGGTTGTTTTGGGGTGCGGCATTTTGATGTGGTGACTGGAAAAAGCGGTGAGGTTGCTCGGTTTTGCCGTTGTTGTGGAAAGGAGATGTGATGGATACCTGGAGCGATGGGCAGTTTGATTATTTCCGACTTGGGGACGGGAAGGTTGTGCAGGTACGGCGTGACTTTGTGCGTGAGCAACGGGAAGCCAGCGAGAAGGCGAGCCGAGAGAGGGTGATCAGGTTCAATGTGTTAATAAGGCGAACCATATTCACACTTTTTATTATCGGCGTGATGGCGCTGATCATTTTGATGGTTGTTTCGCTGTTAGGAGGCAGATGATGAAGTGGATTCCGTTTTCGGCGGGCGCGGCTGTTTTGGGCGGGCTGGCGTGGTGGTGCTGGGGCTTTGGGAACGATTGGCTTATCTCTGGCGGGGTGCTGGCTGTGCTGGCGTTGGTTTTTGCGTTGACGGCGCTCGCTGAGTATGCGGTCCATTATTGGGATGAGACTTCGCTGATTTATGAGCGGTTTCAGCGCGCCAAGAATTCTTCGGTTGTTGCAACAATCGCTGAGGCGATACGAAATCAGCACCCTAAAAATGCGGAGATCCTGCTGCGCTTTACGGCGCGGGCGGTGTGGGATGTGAAGGTCGATATGGATACGCGGGAACGGGACGTGATGCTCCGCGGGACGAACATCCATTTGGGATTTGTGGAGTTTGTGTTGAACCATTCGACAAATGGGAAGTTGTACCCGCGCTGGAAATTTTCGGAAGGGTCGTTTGCATGGGATAGGCTGGTTTCTGATCGGGCGCAGCATGAGGAATTTGAGTTGTGGCTTTCGACACGGTTGATCGTGGCGCGTGCCTTCGATAAAGCTGAACCCGTGTTCCTGCCGCCGTGGACGCCTGAACTTGTGAAAGAGGCGATGGGCATTGCGGACCAGATCGAATACTTTACGCCGAAGGTGAAGGCAGTGGCAAGGGAGCTGCCAGCGGAGAAAAAACCGTCTGCAGTGGGGCAGCCAGCTGGGGCGGGGAAGGAGCGGGAGCTGTCTGATGCGGATATGGAGAATATCAAGGCGTTGGAGGCAGAACATCAAAAAAAGAACAAGATGACTGTTGAAGAATATTTGAAATCAAAACAACAATAAAAAAGGAGCGTGCGGAATGGAAACAAAAAATATGATCTCGGTTGGGTTTGACGGCGGCTTTGGCGGTTTGAAAATGTGGAGCCATGCTGGCGGGATGGAGATGCTTTCGCAGGTTGCCACGAATGGCGGCGGGCATTTTGAAGGGATGATCGGTTTGAAGCAGGCTGAACGCCCGTTGATGATCGAAACGGCTGATGGGCAGTTCTATGTTGGGGCACGCTCGCATAATTATGGGCGGCGTGTTGAGAACATGAGTTTTGACCGCTTTGGCGGAAGCCCTGAAATGCGGGTGATGGTGTATGGCATCTTCACGAAATACATTCAAGAGCATGGGGCTTTTGATGCTCCGCTTTCGGTGATGGTGGGTCTGCCGCTGGGGATGATGGGCGAGGATCTGAAGGAGAGCCGCCTTGCGATACGCCGTTGGATGATGGGGCAGCATGAGTGGAAGGCGAACGGTGAGACCTTCAGCGTTGAGGTTGGGCGGGTGCGCTGGAACTCTCAGCCTGTGGGGGCGCTGTTCGATTATGTGATGGATGCGGACGGGAAGCCTGTGCCAGGGCATGAGCGTGCATTGCGTGAGCGCATTGGCGTGTTGAGCGTGGGCATGAATACGGTTGAAAAGATGGTGATCGACAACCAGACCTTGAATGAGGCGTTGACCGATAGCGATAAGCTGGGCGTGCGCCGTCTTTTGGAACTGGTGAACGATAAACGCTCGATCGGTGAGAAGGATGTTGCGCTGCGACTGGGGAACCTGAAATATAAGGATAAGCTGCCGATCTGGGCCAGCGAGGTGAATGGATGCGTGGAGCGCAAATGGGGTGAGGACCTTGAAAGTTTTGGAGCGGTGCTGGTGGTGGGCGGCGGGGCTGTGCTGTTGGGCAGTATGTTGAACCTTGTGGCTGGCGGCGTGAATAAGGCTGTGATCGCTGAGAACCCTGTGCTTTCGATCAGTAATGGTTTGTATAAGTTGGACATGGTGAAATAGAAATGGCGCCTCCTGTCAAGCCTGGAAAAGTTCGACATTTGCATATTGATCCGTATGTGCGGGTGAAGCCTGAGAATAAATCCGCTTCGGTGGATGGGGATGCGCGGCTGGATCGGGCGTTGGCATGGTATGACGCGCAGCCGAGCGGCACGCGAACGCGACTGTGCTGGGAGCTGATCATTGCGGCGGTGAATGGTGAGTTGGGCATTGCTCCCGCTGTGAGCATGGGCGATGAAGATGCGGAACAGAATGATTCTGCGCTGAAGACGCTGCTGGCGAATATGGAGTTGAACGAGGAATGAAGCGGCTGTGTTATTAACCGCTAATAACTGACAAATGGATATTAACCGTCAGTATCAAACTCCCCCACCGCTGTTTTATTTTTGCTCTGCGCTCGGTGTATGTAGAGTGAATGGAGATGGGCAGTGTGTGGGGGAGGGGAGAGACCCCCTGACCCCCTTGTCGTGAGTACACGACATTCCCCCAAATGAAAAAGCATTTGGGGGAAGAAAAGCAAAAAGGATGAATGATGGATAAGATCGTGGCGAATTATTTGGGACATGATGGAATGCGGACGATGCGAGTTGTTGGGGATAGGGAAATTTCGCAGGAACGGTATCAGCTTTACGTTGCGGCTGAGGCGAGGTCTTTTATCGCGTTCAAGCCTGCGGTGGATGAGCTGTTGGATATTCATTCACTGGAGATGAGCTGGCCGATCTATGAGCCGTTCGATGTGTCTATTTATGGACCGAAGAAGTTTCGCCGATTTATGTTCATCCATTTTTCTTATGCGGCTCGGGTGAGTGATTGCATTGGGCTGGCGCGTACTGAATTTTTTGCGCGGACTCGTTTTGCGCCGCAGTTCGCTTTTGTGCAAAACGCGCCTGTGGAGAAGGCAGGTGAATTGGTACATGAGTGTTTTTTGATGAGCGCAGAGTGGATGCCTGCGCGCTGCGTTGCGATTGGAGGTCGCGATGACGAATAAGATGAAACCGTGGATGTGCAAGGCGGGCCACATTTTGGGATATATCCGCTGGAATGGGAGCGGGTTGCCGCAGTTGATGTTGCTGCGCGAGCCGTTGGATATGGATGCGGAGCGCCCTGATGTTGTGGATCTGTTGGGTCCGCTGGATGGGCAGATGCCTGTGCGCTGTAAGATCTGCGATGACATCCGCTTTTGGGAGATCAGTGTGGAGAGTTTGTTGGTGTTGTTTTCCACGTTGAGCGATAAGAAGGTGTTTGAGTTTTCCCAGCGGTTGTTGGAGTTGAGCGAGCGCAAGGTGGATCTGAAAGATCCTGTGTATCCCCCCATCGGACTATCGGCCACTTTCCCCAAATCTAAGAGCGATTTGGGGAAAGAAGAGCGAGGTGAGTGATGGAGCATGGAGCTGCTTTTTTTATCGCTGATGAATTGCTGCGGACGCTGCGCCCGAGCTGTGAGCGGATCGAGATCGCTGGGTCAATTCGCAGGGCGAAGAAGGAGGTGAAGGATATTGAGTTGATCGCCATTCCTTTATTTATGCCTGATCTCTTTGGTGAGACGCTGCTGGATCATTCCCTTGATGTTTTTGACTGGGCATCTGTGGGAGATTTGAAGGCTGGCGGGCATAAGATGAAAAAGGTTGCGCTCCATGCTGGAATCAATTTGGATCTGTTCATTGTGACGCCCCCTGCGCAGTGGGGCGTGCAGATGGTGATCCGCACGGGGCCAGCGGAGTTCAGTCAGTGGATGGTGACGAAGAAGTCCATTGGCGGGGCGCTGCCTGATCATTGTTTTGTGAAGGATGGCGCGGTGTGGGATGGGCGTGATGGCAGTAAGTTCAATCTGCCTGAGGAGAAGGATTTCTTCCGTCTGTGCGGATTGAATTGGTTGGAGCCTGCGTTGCGTGAGGCGAGGTGGAAGCGATGAAACTGATGGATGAATTACGAAACGCTTTGCGAACTCAGGGATATGCTTTGAAGACTGAAAAGCAATATTTGAACTGGATTCGGCGTTATGTGAAGTATTACCTGCCAAAGCATCCGCGTGAGACTGGTGGGGATGGGGTGCGTGAGTATGTAACGCATTTGGCGGTTGAGAAGCACATCTCTCCCACTACGCAGGGTCAATGCCTGGCGGCGTTGAAGTTTTTATATAAGACATTGGGCGTTGATATTGGTGATGTGGATGTTGTGCGAGCGAAGAAAGACAAGCATTTGCCCACGGTATTGAGCGAAGATGATGTGTTTCGTTTGCTGGAGAATTTGGACGGCGTTTATAAGATCATGGGCGAGATCATTTATGGCGGCGGTCTGCGCTTGATGGAGTGCCTGCGCTTGCGTGTGAAGGATCTGGACCTTGATAATCTGTCCATTACGCTGCGGGATACGAAGAGCAATCGAGATCGTGTGACTTGTCTGCCTGCTTCAGTGGTGCCGATGCTGAAGCTCCATTTGGAGAAAGTGAAGGCTTTGCATAATGAAGACCTGGCTCGCGGTTTGGGCATGGTGGAAATGCCGTATGCGTATGACCGTAAATCTCCGAATGCTGGCTTGGAGTGGGGTTGGCAGTATGTCTTCCCTGCGGCTGGATTGTCGAAAGATCCACGCTCTGGAAGAACTGGCAGACATCATATTTTTGAAACGAGTTTGCAGCGGGCTGTGAAGTCTGCGGCGAGAGCGGCGAAGATCGTGAAGCCTGTGTGTGTGCATACGCTGCGACATTGTTTTGCAACGCATTTGTATCGCTCTGGCACAGATATTCGGACTATTCAGGAGTTGCTTGGTCATTCAAAACTGGAAACTACGATGATCTATGTCCATTTGGATGGGGGCGCGGCGGTTCGTTCGCCGTTGGATCGGTTGTCTGCAAGTCCGCTTATACGGCGTGCAGTTGTAGAATTATGAGTTAGGCGTTTCCTTGCAAAACGAGTTTCCTTTTTACCCTTGACAGTTATATAACTACCTGATAAGATAGGGCTATAACAAACAAGGAGATTGACATGACCACAAACGAAATTATCACCACTTTACGCAACAAAGGTCATCAGGTAGAACCTTCCTGTAATGGCGCTTTTATCAGCCTCAATCGCTCAATCAGCAAAATGGAAGTTGAGACCGCTCTTGATTTCCAAATTGAACAAGAGCATTTTGTCCGCGTAAATTCCGAAACGATTTTCGTCCCTGGTTGGTAACAATGGCAAAGTCAAGCAAAGAAAAGCAAGACCAGCGTAAAGCAGAAATGCAAGCCGCCGCCGAGCGTGATGGTTTTGAAACATGGTCTCAAGCCCTTACTGCGTGGAAGAATGGCGAAGCACGCCTAACATTGGTTGCAGCGGATGGGCGCAAGGCTGCGGCTCAAAAAGGTTCTATTAGTGGCAAGCGTTCTGCTGGCACGCCCCGCAGGTGACGCGAGCCGTTGGAACGACAAGGAGTAAACAATGTCTATAAAAATAACCAGGCAGGCGCTTGAGTATTTCATGTATATTTCTGGTGTTGACAATCGCGATGAAGCAGAAGAATTTCTGCAAA
>Ga0172373_10003245_pt1 | contig 24019 bp, 19 predicted proteins | sample Lak10m_2_FD_114546 | JGI IMG/M metagenome (GOLD analysis project Ga0172373, IMG submission 114546) | Freshwater microbial communities from Kabuno Bay, South-Kivu, Congo - kab_092012_10m | ecosystem: Environmental > Aquatic > Freshwater > Lake | place: Democratic Republic of the Congo...
CCCACTGGAGTTCAGCCGCTTCACCGTCAGCACCAATCTCACCAAGGCGGCTGTCTCAACGCTGATGCGCGAGAAGGTGAAGGTTGGAAGCGATGACGATGACGCTTACAACTTCCTCGCGCTGCCGGCCAGTCCGTCAGCAAACAACAATCCAGCCGAGCCACCCGGACTTCCAACAATCGGCCAACGCATCCGGGTCGAAACGGTTGAGCAATACGTTGCAGCGTTGAGGCGTGGGGCCAGCCCGTTCACCACCTTCGACATCTCCATGGACAGTTGGTTCCGCCCCACAGCCGCCACGCTGCTGTTTCTCAGCCAAGCTGAGGAGTCCCGCCGCTCATCGCTGCCGAAGGATTTTTCAACGAAGCTGCTCTATTCCCTGCCAGTAAGATTCCTCAACTATCACGGCGCTGGCAACGAAGCTGACCTGACCGTTCGCCACCCCCCGCACAGTGATAAGCTGTGGATCTTCAACTCCGACCAGATCAGCGTGCAGTTCGAGTTCGATGGTAAACGCTACTACCTCACCGAACTGGCTCGCGGCGACTTCAACCATGATGGGTTTGAAGATTCGTTGGTGGCGATCCAGTGGCGCTACGTTGAAGGCAGCGGGGTGGGGGTGGAGTTGCTGCTGGTTGAGGCCGTTGCCAACCGGTCGCTGAAAGCCACCCGCTTCCCGCTGAAGTAGCCCCCTCCCCATCTGCGTTTCCACTCCCAGCAGCGGCATAATTCAACGAGGAGTCCCGTTAGCATTCAGCCGACGGGGTTGACTCCCTCAAAAGTTCCGCCGTTGTTGCTTCGCTCAACCACGGCGGACTTTTCGTTTCCACCCGTCAACGAAAGGCCGTCCATGTCCCCCCATGCCGCTGAAATGCTGGTCCATCAGGTCACCCCCCGTATCCGCTCCGCCGTCCCTCATGCCGTCAAGGCAGTTGGCTGTGAGGATTCCGCGGAGCTGATCCAAGACACCCTCTGCATCGCCGCCCGGCTCTACGAAAACGCGGAGCGGGCTGGCAAAACAGTCACGCCAGGCAACATCACCTATTACGCCATCCAGCACGCGAAGTCAGGCCGGCGAGCTTATGGCCGGAGCATCACCTGTCCTTTGCATCCTGCCACCCAGCTCCACGGTCGAGCGGAGTTGAACTCGTTTGAAGAGCCGGTTGGTGGTGAGGAGTTTGGTGAAGAGCTGGCGCTCGCCGATGTCTTCAGCAATGACCACGAAGACCCAGCCACCCAAGCCGCCCGCAAGCTCGACTGGGAGTTGTTTGTGACGACGTTGAACGACCGGGCCAAGGCGCTGGTCGAGAAGTTGGTCGAGGGCGGATCGCTGAGTGATGTTGCGAGGAGCCTCAGTGTGAGCGCTTCCACCATTCAGTTGACGAAGAACCAGCTCAAGGCCCGGCTGATTGAGTTCTTCGGCGTGGACATCCTCGCGGAAGTGCTCCGTCAACCCCAGTGGCGAGACAACCTGCTGGCCAACCGCGAACAACTGGCTTGTCGGACCGAGCGGATGGCGAGTTGATCATCCGTCCGTCTGCCGATGAAAACCAATCCCCGCCTCAGTCTCTCTTGCTGATTGAACAGCGGATGGGCTGGGGCGGGGTTGCAGACAGGCTGGAAAGTCTTCTGTTTAGCTGTCTGTGGCTGGTGTTCGTCGTCGCCACCGCCAATGACGTCAGCCAACTACCGCCCGAAATGCTGCGGAAAGGATGGTTTGACGAGTTGTTCGCTGTTGACCTCCCGAACGACAATGAGCGTGAGGCCATCTGGAAGATCGTTGTTGAACGGCGGAAACGGAAATCAATCGACTACGACGTTCAGCAACTGAGCCGTGCATCCGAAGGGTTGACCGGTGCTGAAATCGAGGCGGTGTTCGATGAGGCGATGTTCAGCGCGTTTGAGTGTTCCAAAGAACCGACCGATCTCGACGTTGCAACTGCGCTCAACGGTTTTGTTCCGTTGTCTAAACTGATGGCCGAACAGATTGAGGGACTACGCCGCTGGTCCACCAACCGTGCCCGTCCTGCCACTTCCACTCCCGATGCTGAAGAGCGCAAGCTCCGCAAGCTGGGGGTGTGAGGTGGGGAGAAGGAATCGTTCAACGCGATTCTTTTTCTTTAGCTATCAGTAGGTATGCGGGACCAAAGCCGGTCGAACATGCGGAAAAACTATGTCTGAAGCAATTCAACAAGGCCAGTTTCGAGCGGAGCAGTTCCGCCTGGGCCACTACCGTCTTCGTGGCTGCTGAACTGGAGAGATTTCGCCCTGGGGGCTCAACTGTTCAAGAACTCTGCCTACACGCTGTGTCATCGCTTTGACTTTGTGCTTTGAATTCGAACATCCGCACTTTGCTTTCTAGTTGTATTAGGTTGATGGAGTTCCAAAAAAGATCTCAACAATATCCACTTACTTTGGAGCTGGATTTCGTGCATCAGGCCAACCTGGTTTTGTGCCAGCATTCTTTGGATCACTGCCCACTGAAATGGTCCTGACTCCTTCCCCTTCCATCGGAGTCGGTAAGCTCCACTCGCTTCGAGTAGCGTTCCAGGCTCATTAGCCTTCCGACCTTCTTGCTTTCCATTTTTAGCCTTCAATTCGAGAATCCGTCTTTCAAGTGCCTCCTTTTGGGTAACAAACTGTGTCGCTGATGCGCCCAAAATAAGAATCGCGTCAGCGAGGCTCAGAGGATGCCTCACGAGGGCGGAGTTAAGCGATGGAATATCGGAGTGAGCGTAATTCTTTCGAACCTCTTCCCCCCTTTTCAGAATCGCGGATTCCGTCGCAAAAATCAATTTGTTGACTAGCACAGAGTCAAAAGTGGCTCCGGATGCCGTCAAATGAGCTAACAGTTTGGCGCGCTTCTCCCTGAGTTCGAGCAGCCAGCCATCATCGCGCAATTTGAATAACCACTCTGGAACGGCACTTTCTAGCAGACGAATTCCCACATCGAAGTGGATGAAAAACCATTCAATTGTCACGAGTTCGCTACGAAACGTCAGGGGCATACTCGCATTCATCGCAAGTAGCGACACAGTAAGTCTCCAATCATCATCAAGTTGCTGACCATTCTCAATCTCTTTGAGTGTGCTGGCCAAGGAATGATTAAGGCAATCGTTATCAACCCACTTAGAAATGAGCTTCCTCCGCATCAACGTAACAGCCTTGTCCCAGGAGCTTGCGAGAGCCACGCTGAGGGATGCCACGTCATCGTAACGTGTTTCCTCAAACTGGAATTGCTTGTGATTGGGCTGGGTTGGATATTTCCTAGAATCCCCAATTTCGTAATGAACGGGAATATCCCGCTTCCCGGCCAACCACGAATAGACTTGGTCCTTGCCCCACCGTCTCGCGTGATCGCGCGTCAGCAATCCACAAACTAACAGTCGCCATTCTGGCTTCAAATCTTCTGGGACAACAATGCCGCGCGTCACAAGTTGAAAGTTGATGTCACGGTCCTTTATGCCCGTGAAGGGACGCCGGCCTGTCAAAATCTCCAATATGATTACCCCGAAACTCCACCAATCACTAGCTTGCGCAACGATCCCTGTCATTGCTTCCGGTGCGCTATATGCGGGCGTGCGTTTGCTGTCGGTTTCCAACAGTTCCACGTCGATCAAACGTGCAATTCCAAAGTCTGCAAGCACGAGGTCCAAGGGGCTAATGGAACGGACCAGCACGTTGGTCGGCTTAATGTCTCTGTGCAGGATATTGACCTCATGTAGCGCAGCTATTGCATCCGCTAGTTCCCGCACGACGCTCCGCTGGAATTCTTCCGACGGAACTGTGCTTCGGACCAAATCCCGTAACGAACCATGGGCGATGAATTCCAAAACTTCGTAATACCGACCATCCTCCCAGGCTCCATGCTCGTAGCGTTCGACAACTTCCTTAAGTGACACTTTCGCAAGCGAATCTGTTACGGCAGATTCCTGCTGAACTGTCCGGTGAAACAGCTTAATCACTGCACGAACCCCGTCCGATTTGCGCCGTGCCTCCCACAAATCGGCTTCGGCAGATGCAAGTTTAATGGGTTTAACAACAGAATAACCTCGGAATTCGCTTCCAGGGGCAAGCTTCAACTTCACCTCAATGGGCGTCGCTGAGTCAGCAACACTCTCTATCACCGTTCGGGTGGAATCCACGATGGCGTCATCTAGCACGGTGTTCCCCAACGTATTGGCGTTGCTAGATGTGTGTGTGAGTTCCTCAGCTACCGCAACCTCGCTCGCCACATTTTCTTTGCCCCGTTGGCCACTGGCATCGCCTCGCCTCGGTTCTGCTGCTCCAGTCTTTGATTTAAGTCCGGAAATATCCGCTCCACAGTTCGAGCAGAGAATGCTTATCTCCATGTTGCCATGGCCGCAGGAGGGACAATGTTTATTGGAAGTCATTCAGACGTCGCATTTGTTCCGTGGAGTTTACCGCGAACCATGCAGCTCAAAAGCTGCATCGTTTAGATGAAAGCTATCGTTGGCACACCTTCCACCAACTCGATACTCCTGACAACAACAGTGGCCCCCTCGGCGATGTTCCCATCGAAAAGAGCGCGCCCCAGGGGGTTGATAAGCCACGCTTCCAGTTGATTACCTACACCACGACCACCATTGCTTAAGTCGCGGAGGCATTGGTTCCTCAGCGTCGCCTTCACTTCGTCCGGCAATGCGACGCTTACCTTTTGGGTTTCGGCAAGACGTTCGATAATGCTGGCGACCATCTTATCGAAGATTTGGACCCCAACATCTGGGCGAATGAAGTCGAAAACGACTACGTTTTCGCCGATGCGGTTTAGGATTTCGGGCCGATTGATTTGGGTCTTGAAGAAGCTCTCGATCTCAGCGCGAACCTTTCGTTCGACTTCAGGATAAGCCTCATCAAGTTTTACGTTCAGCACGCGCTGGCCCTCCGCGTCGTGTTTGTAGATGCCGAGGTTTGAGGTGAAGATGATGACCGACTCGCTAAAATAGACGCGTTCACCACGTCCGCTAGTTAGCACGCCGTCGTCGAGGATTTGCAGGAACTTGTCGAGAATGCGCGGATGGGCCTTCTCGATTTCATCGAACAGCACTACAGAGAAGGGCTTTTCGCGGATGGCGTTCGTCAGCTCGCCGCCCATGTCAGAGCCGATGTAGCCGGGAGGCGCGCCGATGAGCCGCTGGTCGGCGTGCTCGGCGGAGAACTCCGACATATCAAAACGGATGTAAGCTCGAGGATCACCAAAGAGTAGCTCCGTGAGCGTCTTAGCCAACTCGGTCTTACCCGTGCCAGTCGGCCCGGCTAAAAACATCACGCCACGCGGCCGTCCTCCCGACTTTGAACCCTGCGCTCCAGAGAGTCCTGTAATCGCACGCTTGATGATGTCGAGCGCTTTGACGACTGCCTGCTGCTGCCCCTTTACACGTTTGTGGATAAACTCCTCTCCATTCGCAATTTTAACCCGATCGAGCCGCTTCCACGGATCTTCCGTAACACCAAGTTTGTAGCGACGAACGGCTTCGCCAATTGCTTGGAACGGCAATTTTTCTCGTCGGCAGAGCTGCGTAATGGCGATGACATCTGTCATCACCATCCCCTCGGTCTGCTCAACGAACACTTCGTGGCAATCGTTGGACTGCTTTTCTGTCGCTACAGCGTGTCCATCCAGGCTGGGAGTAAGCGCCCGAACCAGGGCGCGGCGAAGAATGTGGTCGGGCTTGGGGATCACGACGGAGCGGATTCGCGGATTATCCACGACGAACCAGCTGGGCAGGTCGTTTTCCTTGCTGCAAATCCACATGACCGGATTGAACTGTGACTGCGGAAAGTCTTTGCTGGTGTGCGGCACGGCGTCATGACTGAGGACAAGTGCGCGAGTGAAATAGTCGTGCTCCTTTTCAGAAAGCTCCTCTGCGCGAACTGCATAGCGGGATGCAAAATCCGCCACAACCACAAGGAAGTTCTCTTTCCAGCCTGACATTTGCTCAATTAACTCAAGGGATCGTTCGAGGGAGCATTTGAAAGAGCCGCTGGGCTCGAAGTTCATTTTGAACTTGTCCTTGAAGAACGTGCGCGCCTTGGATTCATCCTCCCCACGAGGCGTAATCACGCTGAAGCCGTCCGTTGGGCGGAACAGGATGAATTGCCAAAACCCTTTCAATTTGAGCGATTCAGCCAGATATTGGGGGAGTGTGAGGGGCAGATACTTGCCATCGGCCAACGGAAAGGGGTAGCGATCACGCACATTGCCCGAGAGCAGGAATTGCGACTTCACCGGCAGAAAACGGAAAACGTCTTTGATCCAACGCTGTGTGGCTGAATCGGAGAGGAACGCCTTATCAGCCTCGCGAGGCATTGGCTCTGGATTTGGTGCGGAACCGCTTGGATTTGTGTCGCTCATGATTTGAGTGTCCAACTCAACTGGCTTTTGCTTGCCGACCGACGGCAACCTTTGCCTTACGGCGTCTTTCGCCACTTGCAGTATTCGCAATTACCCTCACCGGATGCTGACCAGGTGCCAGCTTCATCTTAAACTGGCTCGCCATTCCTGCCCTGTTGAGCGCCTCTCGTAGAAGGGCGTGATCACTGCACCAAGTTTCCTCGCGCTCCTTGTCACGGAGTCGCTGTTGCTCCCCCATGTCAGGTGTATCCGCAAATCGCACCATTGCTGTTTGGAAAACAGAGAAATCTGCATTGGCCACCAGTTCCACCGCATATTCCTCTTCATCAGGCTTGCGGATGAGCACCTTGCCCGCCTGCACTAGGGCGGTTTGCATGCTGCCCTCTTCGACCTCATAGCCGAGAGCGGCCAAAGATTCCAGCACTGCCCGGCGCTTCTGTTCTCGTTCGCGGCGCTGCTCTTCCTGCTGGATGGCTGTTTCCAGTCGCTTGCCCAGTCCCTTCAAATCCACAATCCGGCCGTCCCGGAGCAACGCTTCAAGTTCGGCGACGATGGGCTGCACCGTTGGCCCCTGAATATGCGCGGCACGGTCGATCATCCCCTCAATCGTCGTCCGCCACTGTCCCAGCTCACGCTGAACTCTGATCAGGTTGCCGCACTCGACAACCAACGCCTCGTAGCGTGTCTGACGTTCCGCACGCCCTCGTTCATTGCGAATTTCACGGGCCTTTTCCTCCAGTTCTAACCAGACCCCAGACGGGCGCAACACCGCGATGTCCACGAACAGCTTCTCCAGTTTCGCTAGCGTCTTGTCCTCGGCTTCGGCCAGCTTCGTGACGGGGGAATTCTCGCGGAAGAAGTCGCCGATCGTTTGGGGTGCCGCCAACGTCTTGGACAGCTCGCTCGTGATCTGGTGCGAATGCTCGGCATTGCGTTCGGCAACTAGCCTGGCGTGGATCTGTTGCACCGCTGTCTCCACGGCCCGCTTCCCTTCAGCCAGCTCGGCAAGCGCACGCGCAGCCTGACCTCGTGCCTGCTGCAACTTCCGAAGGGTATCCCCGTGCATCCTGACCTCAACCGCCTCCGGTGCGGTCACCCTCTCCAAAACCTCCCGCAGCAGCCCATCGACGCAGCTTTTGTCCGCCCGAGACCATCCGGCAGGCACAGCCGCTCGCACGTATCCGGCGAGGTTATCCCGGCCTGCGGAAATGGCCTCCGCCTCTTGCGCCAGCTTGTTCAGTCCCTGCTGGACCTCCGTGGCGAGCCCTTGGATTCGCGCTTCTCCCTCCTGGATCAGGTTCTCCAAGCCGCCCTTCTGTTGGTAGAGGTGATGCACCGCCTCAATGCCGTCGCGGGAACGCACCGCAAACGCCGCTTCCACCTTCTGCGCGAGCTTCTCCGGTGGGGTTGGTTTGCCCGCGCAAGCCAGGCCAAGTTCTCCCAGTTGGTCCCTGAGCCTTCCAAAAGTGGCGAAGAGACGGCGGTAGGCAGCTAGCGTGCGCGCGCACTCGGCAGCATTGGCACTTCTCGCTTGCTCAAGCGTCGTGAGGCTCACCTCCATGCACTTCGGTCCACTCATAAGCAAGTTTGCTTCCGGCTTCGGCCCAGACTTCAGGGTGGGCGATGCTGGTCTGATTGGGGCACGAACTCAACGCGAATCGTAGCTGCGTGACGGCTCGATCCAGCTCGTGCTACAGCTTTCCGCAGGTTCCAGACGCCGAAAGATTGAGACGCGGTCCCAAAAATCTGGCCAGATTGACCCTTTACCGTTGCCCAGCGCGCGTGGTTGAATCGGTGCAGAACTTTGGACGAGGAAGGCCAGTGGGAGTTCGTGTCGCTCATGAGCGCTGGCTGGTCGGCGTCGCAAGGGATTTCATGAACGTCACTTTCACTTGCGCCATCTGCGGCACCACCCTGCGAGCGCCAGCAGCGCAGGCCGGCAAGCGCGTCAAGTGCCCGGATTGCCTAGAGGTTCAATTCGTTCCCACTGACGTAGCTGAGGATCGCAGCGACGGCTTCAGTGGAGGACAAGCGGACGCAAAGTCAAAAACCCCACCGAGCGCGGATCAGGACTCAGCCATGCCCGATGAAGTCCTGTGCCCGATCTGTTGGCTCGTTTCCGACTTGGGCGACCTAATGCACATCTCGCTCAGTGAAGAGTTGAGCAGCGACCCCATTCTGGGTGAAGGGCATCAGCAACGGTTCCTTGCCACGCGCTTCAACGATTTGGGGCAAGCCACCGATCCTACGGGACTTCCCTGCACCGATTTGGCCTGTCCGCATTGCCGCAAAAAACTGCCTTCAGGATATCTGGAAACACCTCACCGCATCATCTCCCTGGTCGGCGACGCGCAGGCCGGGAAGTCTTATTACCTCGCTACCTTGGCAAAGGTGCTTCCAGCCACTTTGTTCCGAGATTTCGACGTTACGTTTCAAGATGGCGACCCTCAAGGCAATGCGAAGCTAAACGATATGCGGAGACGCCTATTTGAAGCAAGAACTCGAGAAGCTGCCCACTTGGAGAAAACAGTGCAGCAAGGCGTGATGTATGAAACCGTTCTTCGGCATGGCAAGTCAGTGAAACTTCCGAGGCCCTTTACTTATATGCTTGGGGCAACAGGCGGCTCAGCCCAAAAAGCGTCGTGGGTATTTTATGATAACGGCGGCGAAAACTTTCAGCCGGGAAATGATATCAATCAAGTTCCAGGAGCCCAACACGTTGCCAGCGCAAGTGGCATTCTCTTCCTTTTCGATCCTTTCTTTTCCTCCGAATTCAGAAATCGGCTAGCTGACAGTAAGGATCCTCAGATCGAAAATCTATTCGTTGATCAGCAAGATGTCATCCTTTCAACTATGCGCTCATGGATACATCAGCTCCGCCACTTACGAGCCACTGAAAAGATTGACACTCCTCTTGCCGTTCTAGTCGGCAAATGTGATGCGTGGATGCATCTGCTCGGAGAAGGCGCATTACAAAATCCGGTGCGTGAAGGCTGGCTGGATTCTGCAGCTTTGCAGCACAACTCACGACTCATTCGCACTCTGCTCATGGAGATTTGCCCTTCAGTGGTTGGAAATGCAGAATCATTAAGCAGCGACGTTCTTTACTTTTCTGTCAGCTCATTCGGCCATACACCAATCAAGACTGTTCTGAAATCAAAAGAAGAAAGGGCTTTACCCGAACCGTCCAAGCTGAAGCCGATTTTTGTGGAAGTTCCACTTTTGTGGCTTTTTTCTAAGCTTAGCCCGCAATTCGTGCCGACCAAGCCGCCTACTTATTCAAAGGCATCTGGGCATCCTACAGCTTCCGCTTGCGCTAAGTAGTATTTTCTTCTTCGCAATGCCACAACAGCTCATTTATACGAGTGCGCCTCGAGGCTTGACGCCCGGGCGCTCTGGTTATTGCACTGTGGCCAGAAGCGTCGAAATGCGGGAGGCGTTGGTTGTCCAGTTGGAACAACTCAGCTACTACCACCACCAGTCGCTCACGGGTGGCACAGAGCGGCCAGTTCAAGCCTTTCGCATTCTTGAAGTTCGCGGCACGAGATACTTTGCGCTGAGCCGCATCGTGGACGCCGGGTTGGACTTTACCAAGCGGACAAACTTTCTTGCGCATCATCTGGTCTTCACTTCGGAGGAAATTGCAACATACGCTATCCCGCCATTGATCTTCAGGTATTGGGATGGTTGGCGAAGCTCCTGGAGTGAAGAGCCCGAACTTCTGTCCAGCGAAAGTTGGGACAGTCTGGAGAAAATCAAGCTGTATGCAGGTGACCCCAGCCACGAATTCTCTACTGCACCCGCGCGCTCGTGGAATGAACTGACCCAAGCGGCAGTTAATGCCTTTGGCTTGCTCGACCGTCGTGCCCCAATTTGGCTGGCTGCAAATGGCCTTACTAATGATATTCTTTTGCGGCTCTTTGCTGAGAGTTTGCGGATGATGGAACTGCGTAACCGAGATACGGATTACCATGCCAAAGCGTGGGAACTTTCATTCATAACCAATTTGCAAACGCAAGATAACCCCAATGATTTCAAATGGAGGTGCCTGCATTTTGAAGGTTCGAACTACGGAACTAGCGGGGCTAGTGCCGATGCTGTCCCGCTACAGGAAGTGTATTCAAAGGCTCACACTCAGGAGGAAAGCGATTTCGCGACCCTCGGACCCAAGCCCGCCGCTATTTTGGAAGTGTCTCCAGATCAGGAGGTGACCGAGGGGGACATTATCACGCTTGAAGCGAGAGTAGCTGGAATCCCATATCCGTTTATTGAATGGTATTGGAACGGCAAGTGTTTGCAGAATGATGGCAGAGCTAAGTGCGTGTTACGTGGCCTCAAGGCTGGGCCAAGCCTAGTTTGCGAGGTGCGTGTCGGTAACACCTACTCCCAGGTGAGTAGCGGAATCAATGTTCATGTGCAAGCACCTATAAAGCTTGATAAGGCTAAGAATAAGAGTGTGAGTTCCACAAAATCGGAGGACAGTTCGGAAGATTTGTCCAAAAACACTACGTGGTTAATCAACGAGATTTTAAGGGAATCTAAAAGAATTGCGTCCGGCACAACTGCTAAGTTCTGGGAGCACGTTGGTAATTTGGACACGATGCCTGAACATCGCTCGTTGGAGTTGGTTCATGGCGATGATCTTAAAAGTCTCTTGAAGTGTTGCAGAGCGCAAAGGCGGTCAGAACAAATTGACCGAATTGCGCTCCGTTGCTCTGAAGAAATTAAATGCCGATTTCGGAAAGACCTAAAGGGTTACTTACAAAAGCACGGGAAGTTGGCACTGCAAATCGGAGGATTTGTTCTTTTCCTGTTATTGATATGGAAACTTTGCCAATTCGGTAGCCAAAAGTATCACGACTATCGGCACAGGTCCGAGAATACTCGTTCCGAATCTAATCAAGCCCCAGCACATAGGTGAAATGACTCGTTTGGAAACAGAGCGACTTGTGCGAAGGATAAGGTCCGTCCTACGCGGAGATGCTGACCATGTCCTTGGTGCTAAATCTGCCGAAGCTTACGCTGCGGTAACTCGCATGGTAAACCTTCGACTTCAGCAGTGTGAAACCATGATTCAATCAGGGAACCCACGTCAAGCGGTGCAACTGGCAGAAGCCAACCCTGACGTGCTTAACTTGGTTACTCTTATCGCGTTTCCAGAAGGCGAGCAGTGGCGGGAGCTTTGCGCTGACCAAAAGTGGCCCGTTGCCGAGCAAATCGATGAACGGGCAGTTCAGGCGCTCAACGGCGTTTACAACGATGGGGTCACCAACGATGATGCTCTCTACCGTGATTATCGGCGGGCCATGTTAAGGCGCAACGAGGAGGCAGCTCTCGTGATCCTGAAAAGCATCGCTCGATTTAATCCAAACGACAAGGACACGCAGGCCGAGCTTGCTCGGCTCGATGCAAAGGTGCTCACCTTGCACATTGCCGCGCTTGAAAAAAGCCTTGCTGACCACGACGAGCAAGGGGTTGTGCGCCAGGCTGTTCAAATTGATGAATTCGGCTTTCTTAGAAAGCCAGCGGGTTCCGTGTGGCAGAAAGCTCAACTCGTGCGTTGTAGCGCGCTCTTGACCACGCTGGAAGGGTTGCAGGTAGCGAATCGCTGGCAGGACGCCACGGACCTCCTAGAGCAGGTCCAGGGAATCGTCGCCGGAGACAAGCTCAAGCCTCCGGCTGAACTTGCTAAACGACTCGCCACAACGAGCCAATGGATTGCCATTGAGCAGGAGAAGGCCAAAAACGACGGAGAGTTGTTCTCCCTAATCGCAAGACTCAAGCAGATGTTGAGAGAGTCTGCTGAACGGGACCTTGATGGTCCCAAAGGCTCCCCGAGTGAATGGGAGGCCGAGCATCAAGAACTTACGCGAACCTGGCATGACATCGAATTGCACCGTAAGCCCCTCCCTAAAGAGCTGCGCAGTGGCTATGAACAACGATGCGCTTCGCTCAAACGGGCTCTTGTTTGGCACAAGCGCAAGCGCTTTCGAGGGATGGCATTTGCCACGCTCGCTTTAGGGGCAATCCTGATTGCTTCAGTCTGGCTTTGGTTTGGGAATACCCGATCACGCGAATACTCTACTCAACTCCACGACCTGCAAAAGCAGCGTCAAGTGCGCGCCGTGGCAGCCCTGTTGGGCAGGATTCGCAGCGAGGAGGGCAAGATGGTGGTTAGTCCAGCACTGAGAGCAGCCATGGCACAGGCCGACCAATTCATTAGCCAAGAGCAGGCTGCCCTGAAGGGTTACGAGCAAGCTTTCACAGCACTTCCAGCGCAATTCTCTAGCCTATCCAACGCTACGCTGTTGGCGCAATCAGCCAACACAGTTGCGCAGGCAACCAACTTATATTCTGCGCTCGCGCCTGACCTCCAAATTGAGCAAACGGCGCGCTTCCGAGACTTCACCCAGCGCTGGGCCGCTTTCATTGCTCAAAGAGTCGTCAACCTGAACGCGCAGTTTACAGCGGCTTTGCAGGAAGCGGAGCAAACGCAAGGTCGCCTTGAATCGCAACAAGATTTGACCGTTGCACGCACGGAGTTCAAACGCCTCGCCGATCTGTTACCAGCTTTTGCTGGCCTGGCCGACGTTCCAGCCGCTGGCCTTTTGGTTCGGAAGGACTTGCGTGTGCGCCTAGCCCGCTGCCAATCGGCTGTGGACAGTTGGACCACCGCTTTCGGTCAACACGATTCACTGGTGGCCGATTTGGCAAAGGCCCAATCCCAATCCGCCTATGAAGCGGCGCTGCAAGGCCTGAAAAAGTCGTCTCTCACCAACAGCCCGTATGTGCTGGCAGCAAACAGTTTAGCTCGCTTTAAGATTACGGATGACTTCATTCTTCAGTCGTTGCTGTTTCCCAGCAACTCGCTTGCGTTCCAGTTTCTAAAGCTGAATCCGTCACCGTCGTTCATTGCTCGGCAGGTTGTCCCGGCTGAGAAACGACTGATAGAAACTTTGGCCGCAGTGCCGGCGATGCAAGCGGAATTGCGTCGCTATCGGTTTACGCAGGTGCCAAAGGGAGGGAGCTTTAGTTGGATAACCCTTGGCGCGGTGACTCCCGTAGCCGGCCGTTCCACAATTCCAGCATTCTGCCCTGAAGAGCTGACTGAATCGTTTGCCCTGGTGCCGCGTGAGTTCGATTCCTACGGAGGGTATCTGCGGGTTGCCATCGGGTCGCTTAAGGTTCCAACCTCGGGGCTTCAAACTTTAACCTCTGGGACTACATCCGGGTCAGCACTGGTTGCCATGGAAGATGCTGGACCGTGCGCGGAAATCTCTGCGCTTGCTCCAAAGCTGCGCACCTCGCTACTCAACCCTCAGATTGCCCAACATTCGGTCTGTCTTCTGCAAGCCCTTGATGAGGTGCGAGAATCGCGGGCGGGATCGCCAACATTTAGAGCATTTCTGTTTATTCAACTGGCGCGCCTTGCCGCAATCCAACCCGAGGAGTGGGGTGTGGCTTTTGCCCCAATGGTTGAAAAACATCGCACCGAACTGGAAAAGCTACCGATTAAGGGGGGCGATTGGTTCATCGACACGAAGGAAGGGACACTGGGCAAGAGCGCGCTCGAATCACTCGACAACCTGCCCAAGATTTCCTACCGCCAGCAGGCGCAAAGTATCGCCGCAATCGGATCAGAAGTCCTGAGCGCTGGATTGGCTTACGTTGGATTTGTGGGCTTGGATGGCAAACTGGTGCTGCTGCGTGAGTCACCCAAAACAGAGTTGATCGGCATGGCGATGGATTCCGGGCGGGCAATGGTCGTTAGCCGTGCAGCTGCTTACCAAAGGACTGCCAGCCAGCAACACCTTCAACCGCTCTGTCCGCTGTTTGAACTTGGCACCCAACGAGCCACCATCCTCGATAAGATTAAGCCAACCCGAGGGCTGCAATTGCCGCCGCTGTTTGACGGGTTTAACCGATAGCTCACCAAGCGTTTTTCATGGCCTCCCGCACGAAATCCAATCGCCAATACCTATTACGATGGCGAGGCCGCATCGAAGGCCCCTACACATTGGATGCAGTCAAATGCAAGCTGGATGACAACGAGGTTGGTCTGCTGCACGACATTCAGATAAAGGAAGATGAATGGGTCACTTTGCGCGAATTTCTGGATGGCAATGATGAGCCGAAAGACCCGCCTCCGCTGCCACCCCCACCATTAGTCACAGGCGGATATTCCCTGGCCGTTGAATCTGTGAGCGTGCAGGTAAACGCAGGATTCTCAACTGCGCCACTTTGGCTGCTGCAAGATGTGACTTTCCCCATTCTTCCAAACGAGTTCGTGGCCGTGCTAGGACCATCAGGCTCAGGCAAAAGCACCCTGATGGATGTGATGACCCGCAGGCGAGGCAACTATTCTGGCAGGATACGAATCAATGGCTACGACACACTGTCTGCCTTTGATTCGGTGCGTCGCTCAATCGGGCACGTTCCTCAAAAGGATATTGTTCACGGCGCACTGACGGTCGAACAGGAACTGACTTACGCTGCAGAGCTGAGAAATGAATCTTTGAATGGGACTGCGGAAGTTGCAACTGTGGCACGGGTGTTGCAATCGATCGAATTGCAAAACCGGCGCAACACTCGTATTGCTTCGCTCTCTGGCGGCCAAATCAAGCGGGTCAGCCTTGGGGTGGAGTTGACAGCGGATCCAAAGGTGCTGTTCCTAGACGAAGCAACTTCAGGTCTGGATGCCGGCACCGAGGCCAGAATGATGGAGTTGTTTCGTTCGCTGGCTAACGGCGGCAGGACTGTCGTCTGCATTACCCACAACCTCGACCATGTGCACCTGTGCGACCGGGTGGTTGTTTTGACGCGCGGCCGACTGGCATACTTTGGCCCACCTTCAGAGCTTACGGACTATTTTCGAGTAAGTGAAGTCAGCGCAATCTACGATTTGCTTGAATCCAAGCCGGCAGAAGAATGGGCATCGGCCTACCTACAGTCCGCACAGTATCAAGAAAATGTGGAAGGCCGCATGGGGCAATCGTTACAAACGCAGACATCGCCAGCACCTCACGCAATAGGTCCAAACCGGTTGATGCTATTTGCAAGGCAGCTTGGAATCCTCACCCGGAGATACACTGCCGTTACGTATCAAGACCGAAGAAATGCCCTGATTTTGTTAGCTCAAGCACCGATAATCGCCGTTTTGCTTGGAATTGTGTTCCGAAACGATGCTCAAAGCAATCACCTTGTCTTGTTTCTTCTCTGCATTGCTGGCGTGTGGTGTGGCTGCTCTAATTCAGCAAAAGAAGTTGTCAAAGAGCTCCCAATCTACTTAAGGGAGCGTGCTATCAACCTGAATTCATTTGCTTACCTCTTTTCAAAAATTGCGATTCTTAGCTTATTGTGCGCAATTCAGAGCCTCACGCTGATGGCCATTGTCTATGGCATGACGAGTCTGTCCGGCAACTGGGCTCACCAGTTAGCAATGGTTTTCCTCAACGCTATTAACGGGATGTTGCTTGGACTTGCCATCTCATCAAGTGTTGGCAATGTAGATAAGGCTATGGCACTTGTGCCTATCATGCTGATCCCACAGGTCATCTTCGCAAGCGCACTTAAGCCACTGTCAGGATTTTCCAAGGAAGTTGGTTACTGGTTGATTACCACCTACTGGGCATTTGACGGGATGCTGAATTCACTGAACCAACAGCCTGCTGCACCGTTTCTGGCTAAGTATACTAGCCAGCAAAATACGACAGCTCTTCTCTTGTTCATGCTTGCGCTCTTTGGGCTGTCCTCTGTCGCACTTAAAATGAAGGACCGACACCCATGATCTCTAATTAAAGTGAACATCGGCATAAACAAGGTTCACTTTCCCGTGACGACGCTCGGCTTCGGGCGGCGAGTTGGCATCTGGACGCAAGGATGTTCAATTCGTTGTCCTGGATGCATTAGCAGGGACACGTGGGAACACGATGAGGAACGATTAACAACGGTGGAACTCTTAGCAACTGCCGTGTCGCCGTGGCTCACCGCTGCCGATGGGGTAACAATCTCGGGAGGGGAACCCTTTGATCAATCCCAGGCTCTGGCTGAACTGATCCGAGGAGTGCGAAGGATCAACAGCGGTGATATTTTGGTTTTTTCAGGCTATGCACAAGAAACTCTGTTTGCGGAACATCTGAAAATTGTCCAAATGATTGACGTTCTGGTGAGTGACCCATACAGGCCAGACAGCGGCACAAAACTCGCCCTTCGCGGTTCAGATAATCAACGAATTTCCATTCTAACAGCCTTGGGCCGAGCAAGGTATCCTGCCGGTCTGAACTTTGAGCCGTGGGCGGCACGTCGGCGTTTGGATCTTTTCATTGAAGGCGATGCAGTCTGGATGGCAGGCATTCCGCAGGCGGGGGAGATGGCTCACTTGCAAGAAGAATTGGCCCGCCGTGGTGTCGCCTGTAAGACTTCTGAGCAACCACATCCGAGAATTCGCGCATGAACCTCATCAAGCGCTGTCCATCATGCGGTCTTGTCAATGACGAGAGGGAGTTGTTCTGCATTGAGTGTCAAGCAGACCTTTGTGGGGTCAAGGCTGAATTACGCCCGGCTCCACGAGACGCCTCGGTAGATTCCTTAAAGTGCCGCGAGGTAAAGATTTGTCCCAAATGTGCTGCCCCAAGCGATGTGATTGCGTTTCTTTGCGGGACTGAGGGCTGTGGGTCATCCCTTGAATGGGTAATGCCGACGCAACTTTCGGCGATTCAAGAGCACGCACCCAGCGTTTTGCCCACAGCGCAATCGCCTGCTCAGCCGCTTGGCCAGAAGAAGCTCTGGCTTCTGATCAGCGGTAAAAGATTTGAGTGCAAAGACGGTGATGTCCTCGGACGTGCGGGCACGGTAGCCGCTGATTTCTTCCGCGAGATCGAAACAATCTCGAGCCAACATGCGGGTTTTGCGCTCAAAGATGGCAATTGGAGTCTGCTCAACCTGCCACTGCTGCCCGGGCGGGCGGCCAAAAACCTGACGGCACTGGATGGCCGGGATATTGCGATAGGAACTTCTGTGCCGTTGATTGGGGAGCATGTGTTACGCCTCTCTAAACGGTGCGAGGTCAGGCTTTTAGTTTCCCCTGCTTGAAAATGTGAAGCAGGATTGATGGACTACGTTTATGAAAGACACGAACATCTGCGAGAATTGCAACCATTATCTGCCGTTGAATTGTGACGTGTGCTCGCATTGTGAGCAGCCGATGGTTTTGGATTCTGCTGGAATGCTTTGTCTGTGGCGGCTAGGAGATATTCGTGATGGGATTCTTGGTCATATTGCTCATAACTTGCGACTAGCATTTCAGTTCCCTGTCGTGATTCAGCCCGCTTATCTGGATGAACGCCCGTCGGCTCGGCCTACTTGGAAAGGGCTCTCTTCAACTGTTTTCCTGGAACAAGTGCACCGCAGGCACCGTGCGGGCACTTTTGTGAGTCTTGGAATCACCGAATCAAACATTGTCCCCGATTCCCGGCATAATTTTCTTTTCGGATACGCTTACCTCGGATTGCCAGCTGCCGTAATTAGCCTTTATGCCATGGAATCTGATGCTCCAACTAATGCCATTCTGATTAAGCGAGCTACATCTATTGCAGTGCATGAGATTGGCCACACGCTCGGCTTGGAACATCACTCTTACGAATCGGGTGTAGATTGCGTGATGGTCGGGGATGCGGAAGTCGACTCGATTGAAACATTGGATGACGGAACTATTCAATTTTGCGATACTTGTAGATTAGCATGTGCCCGATTCTTTCAGCGCCATGGCGGCCTTGTGGTTCCCCCATTGCCGCAGCCCCGCCCATTACCGCGTCGGCTTCCGTCGTGGTGGAAATAGCTAGTTCTATTCGTGAGCCCGGACTCGCTTTAACAAGCCAACGCACCACAAAGTAGTGAAAGCCCGGCGAGCAAAATGTTTGACCTACCTTGGTAGTAAGCGACGCAGGACGGGGTTCAGGCATTTTTATCAAATCGACGGAAAACAACTGAGCTTTTTTACCTCGGTTGAATATCTCGGCCTTTCTGCACATTCGTTGAAAATCGCAGCAGCTCAGGCGGCGCTGGCAAACCTAATGGATCTGTATTCGATCACTTTACCGCGAGAAGTCGTGATCGAAGGGATTCGATTGAGCCGGAGGGCGTTGGTTTTTTGGGAGAGGACGGCACGCAACCTCGCGGCAGAGCGGATTATGGAGGACGATTTGCCCGCCGAGGCCCTGAACGCCCGGTGGCGCAGCCAAAGTTCGGTGCATGGCCGGATGGATCCACTGCCTCAGCCGGTGCAACGTGGCCAATTGCTCGCCATGAGCGGCGGGAAGGAGTCGCTTGCTGCACTGAAGATGATGAAGGACGAGTCCGCTTGCGCCTTGTTTTTTCTGCACTATCCGGATGCCGGATGGGAGCACGGGGGGCGATTGTTCCGGTTCTTCCAGCGCACCCACGACTGCGTGAAAGTGCGGGCCGACATCACAGGAACTGGACCTCTGATTGAAGAATTCGGCTGCTCGGCCTACGGAATGTTTGTCATCGGCCAGATTACCTTCAGCGCCCTGTTGACAATGGACCGTTTCTCCACAATTAGCATCGGCAACGAGTTCAGCGCCAACTTCGGCAATGGCACGCACGACGGCATCAAAGTGAACCACCAGTATGACAAATCCTTCTCTTTTGCTCAGGAACTGAACGATTATTTAACCGAGCACGTTACCGATGATTTTACGCACACCTCGCCGTTCTGGCAGTGGCACGAGTATCGCATCGCAAACAGGTTCTTTGCTGATGAGCGCTTCTTGAAACAATGGACCAGTTGCAACAACTCCACGGCAACAAGCTTATTTTGTGGCGCCTGTGCTAAGTGCGCTTTCGTATTCTTACTCGGCGCTGCCCACACGGAACCCATGAAAATTCGCCGACTCATGGGAGCCAATATGCTGGAAAATCTCGAACTTATCCGCGCCTTGGCCGACCCTGACGCCCGGAAGCCGTTGGAGTGCGTTGGCACCAAGGAGGAAGTTTGGGTCGCTTTAGAGGATATCTGGCAGAAGCAAGTTTGGCGAAAGGCCGTTGGGCTTAAGTATTATGCACAAGCTATCCGTCCGAGTATTTTGTCGCGAATTCCTCGGATGAGAGCGCATTTGATTGAACTTCAATCGTTGGCACCATTTAGCACCTCGACAACGAATCAACTTTACTGAAAGCAAGCTGCAATCAATTTCTGCTGCTGCGAAGCGGCTGACTGCACTCGGAGACGGTCGTGGCAGAGTCGATCAAAACCGGGCAGAGGAACTCCAAGAATGAGTGATGCCAGGATGCGTCGGCGATGGATTTGTCCTCCTTCTCAAGGTTTGTTGTTCGCTGATTCAACTACTGCGTCTGCGCTTGCCTCGAAGTTGCCAAGCAATTCGCCCACAACGACTGTGAAGGTCAGAGTGCCACTGGAAAGGTCCACGTCCGGCAAAAAATCTTCATCCAAGGATTGCAGTAACCTAGGGATATCGGCTTCCTTCCATCCTGCTTCCTTCAGCAAGACCACTGTGCCGCTAACCGTTCCATTGGCGAGGTAGTGGAGATCCACCGCCGCCACATCTTGGTTGTCGCGCGTGGCCAAAAGCCGCTCTGAGGAACTTGTTCGCAAAGTTCGTTTCCAAACGATCATCGGAGTCCTTTCATCAGCAAAATCGTGACCGCAATCAATCCGGCTGCGATTAGCAGGCACCCTTGTCCCTTGTGCTCCGTGCGATAGCCTACGCCGGTTCCAGGCACGCTAAAGGTGCTGTAGCGTTTGCCCTGGCCGGTCACGCCTGTCCGAAAGCCCTTCCCACCAACCGAGTAGCCTACGCCGGAACGCCCGACATTGACCCGGAAAGGTCCGATGTTAACGGATTTGCGGTAGGTGAAGCCCATAGGCTACTTGATTGCTGTTGGTGAGGATGATGGCGCTATACGAAGCGGTGGGCAAGCACTCCCCTCTTGCGATCGGACTTCATTCACCGCCGCCGTCCGCCCCTTCCTGAATTCGCCTGGCACTGCTCGATGACGCGGTTGGCGCGAGTCATCCCTGTTGGTTGAACTCCTGCTCAAACTCGCCAACCGTCGCGAGGATTTCATCGAACGTGGGCACTTGGCCAAAGAACATCGGCCCAAGCATGGCCTGATAGTCCGTCCGCCAGTTGGCTCGATGGTGGTCTGGCGGCGTCAACCGGAAGGTGCCCGGACGATGCGTGCTGTAGTCCACCCAAGAGTAGCGGAAGAATATCTCCCGATGCTCGGCAACGCGCTGGAAAAGAGCTTTCTCGCTGAGAGCACGTTCGCCAACCCCGGCCGTCAGCAGGCACCACAAATCATAGTAGTGCCGAGCCATCCGCAGCTTGCGGGGTTTGTCGGCGGGACGGAATGTTTCCTCGTGCAGCAAACAGGCCTTCTCCCAGAAGGTGCGTTCGGCGGTCAGCACTTGCAGGCAAACCTCAGCCGTAGGAACGAGTTTTGGAAACGCCTCCGCGACGTAAGGCTGAATGGTTCGCTGCGTGTGCGGCCAGTCGTCTGATCTCGCCCCGAGTTCAATCTTCACCACGGGGCGGATGTAGCCAGCGGATTCAGGTGCGAAGGCGGAAGGGTAGTGGAACAGCAGGCATTGGCCGTCTTCCATGTCGGGATCAACTTCGAGCTGCCAGCCCGTTTTTCCCAGCGTTGCACGAATGCGATCAGCGAACGCTGCTTGGAGTTGCTGTTGCACCCACTGTCGGCCGGCTTCCATCAGCGACTCCAGCCGAGCCTTCCGTTGCTTCTTGCTCGGGGCCGCGTCCGGCGCATTGCTTCCCCCAAAGCCAAGCGCCTCCTTGTCCACGATCAGGTCAATGTCCTCGGAGAAACGCGCGATCAGCTTCCACGCCTTGGAAAGCGAGGTGCCGCCCTTGAACGTGAGATGCTCACTCAAGCCTGGCAGGGCGAAGAGTTCCCGCAACGTCCAACAGACCCAGAAGTCCTTCTCCACGCTGACCGCCTGCAAACCCAACTTTGCCTCGACTTGCTGATAGGCGAGGCGGCGTTCTTCGGGTGGCAGGTGGAGGAAACCGTCCATATCAGGTCGGCGATTCGACGAGCTTGCGCAGAACATCCGCAATCCATGCAGGCGCGTGGCGGAGATCCTTCAGCAGCAGCGCACGGTCGGTCCTCTTCATCTGACGGCGCAGTGTGGCTGTCACTTTCTGGTCCACGCGCTGTTGTCCCAGATGGCGCAACGCTTGGATGAACGTGCCGCTCCTGCGGCCGGCGGTTGCCATGTGCCGCGGCGTGGTATGCAGGAGGAGAATTTCCTGCCTCCCAATCTGAACCCGGCGAGCCGGACCATCGGTGAGGAACACGACTTTGGAGGGAACCTGCTCGGTCAGACCAAGCACATTGGCGGCGTAGGCTCCAGCCGGCTGCAACCGGATGGCATCGCGTGTGGCCAGCGCCCGGGCAATGGCATCGGCGGAAGGTGCAACGGTGCCTAGAACCCGATGCTGCACCGGGTGGTCGTAGAGGCCGCGCGTGAGCTGGCGGATGGTGCCCGCCCGTTTCAGGCGCTTCAGGCAGGAGGCCACCGCGTCACGACTGCCCAAGTCCGCAAAGTGCGCGGGCGTGAACACCCATCCTGGCCGTTTCGCCTTGATGCGGGCCAGCATCCTAGAGTCCACCGATTGCGCGTGTTTACCCATAAACTGTGCCACTAAAAACAGGTGGAAGTTGTGGCAAAAAATCCGTTAGTTCAAGGCCAATTTCTAGCCTCTTAACGGCTGTGGCTTGCGCCCCATTACGAGCCGGCAAGTCCAAGTCGAACGTGCATCCGACTACGCGCCACCCAAAGTCTCCGCGCCTACCACCTTCTCGCGCACTTCGACGCGCCTGCCCCAAGCTGGCGGTGAATCGTAGCGTGTTGCCCGAAAACTCAAGCGCGGTGGGTGGCAGGATGCTCACGATAAGAAGGCAAATCGAAGCAACCGCAGGCAAATTGTGAACAAGCGGGCGGCGGGAATTCGATTACACGCGTCGCAAACGGGGCTGCGGAGCATTTTCTGCGGCTGGCCAAGGCGTTGCTGGCTGGACCGTCTCTCCGCTCAGGCCGTCCGACGCTTGCGGATGATCGCGCGTGGCTTGGGCTCCGCGCGGTGCTCGGCCGTTTCGTTCGGACGGTCAGCAGGCGGAAGAATGCCGAACCACCTCTTGCCGTCAGCCTCGGTTGCAAGTTCGAGATATTCCCGCTGAATCACACGCGGCGAATTGCCGCTCTCCAGAGCCACGCGCTGAACATCGTGGGTCACGGCCACCCGGTAGCTGATGAAGGAATTCCGAAAGCGGTTCGCTCCAGCTTCGATTCCGAGCCGCTGGCTGGCACGTTCAAAGGCTTGGACGAACGCTTGCGGGCGGCCCCACCGCTCGCAGATGCGTCCGGTCTTGTGCCGATAGGGAGCCAACCAGGCCACGAGGTTGTCCGGCATCGGGATGAGCCGACGCTGACGGGTCTTGGTCACGTCAGCGTTGAGTGTGATGTGCTTGGTTTCGAAGTTGAACGCACCCCATTCCATGCGGAGCAGCTCCTCGGTTCGCACGCCGCTGAAAGCCTTGATGGCGAGTGATGGCACCAACCATTCTGGCACGCCGGTCAGCAGCTTGGTCATCGCCTCCACCGTGAAGATGGCGTTCTCGGGCGGCACCACTGTCAGAGCTTTCACTGCTTCAGCCTCGGTGGGCATGCCTTTGGGGAGGTAGCCGTGGTCGCGGGCGAAGTTGAACAACTGGACAACGGCGTTCCGGTAGTGGTTGCGAGTCTTCGGCGCAAACTCCAGCTCCTTGCCCTCGTTGTCCTCGCCCTTGAGGTTCCGCAACCATTCCGTGATGGCCGTGGTGTCGGTGCCTAGGATGCGACCGGGAAAGGCTTCGGCGAAAACCCCCAGCCGACGTTTCATGTCGTTGATGTGATAATCGGATTTGTTGTCCGCCCGCAGGCCAGCCATCAGTTCCTCGACCACTTCGGGAATGAGCTTGTCCGCCTTCACCGAACGACCGTGGCGTTCGTAGAAACCTACTGCTTCCGCCAAGCCCACTCCTCCAAGCTGCTTCTTGGCCGCGACATACTCCTTGGTGAGCTGGTCAAGTGGAACGCCGACCAACTGGGCGTCCGCGACCGCCTGCGAATACACGAGCAAGTCTTTGCCGGTGAGTTGCAGCCCCACTGCATCCTCGTTCAACAACAAGGCGCGAATCCTGGCTGCCTCCGTCTGGGCCAGCGCCAGTTCGCTGAATCGTTGCCGATGCCGGGTGCCACCCCGGTAGTGAACGACGACGAAGGAATCGTAGGTCACCACCTTGGCCCGGGGTCCAGCAGCGGTCTTCACGCGCTGTGGGCTGCGGTAAATTTTTATCGCGGTGCCGCCCGCTTTGATCGTGATGGGGAACTGTGAAGGTCTCGCCATTTAATTCGGGACGCAGTGTCACTAAACCGCCACCAAAACGCGAGAAATTTACGTAAGTCCTTGATTGATATGGAGCGGGTGAAGGGAATCGAACCCTCGTCTCAGGCTTGGGAAGCCCACATTCTACCATTGAACCACACCCGCGCCGAAGTGATTACGCTGTCCTTGCTACCAAACCGTGTCCCGCCCGGCA
>Ga0172373_10003246_pt1 | contig 24013 bp, 15 predicted proteins | sample Lak10m_2_FD_114546 | JGI IMG/M metagenome (GOLD analysis project Ga0172373, IMG submission 114546) | Freshwater microbial communities from Kabuno Bay, South-Kivu, Congo - kab_092012_10m | ecosystem: Environmental > Aquatic > Freshwater > Lake | place: Democratic Republic of the Congo...
CTGCGCACAACCTTGTAGTAGCCGATACCATTCCAAGCGGATTTACTTACGTGAGTGACAATAGCAGCTCCGCGTATAATTCGATGACTGGGTTATGGAGTGTAGGGACGCTTCCAGATGGGGATACAGCAACCATAGAGATCACCACCACCATAAATGGCAGTGGAGTCTATAAGAACGTGGCACAAGTGCGCTCCGTAGATGAGACGGATCCTAATAGTAGTCCAAACAATGATGATGGTGACCAGAGTGAGGACGATGAAGCAAGCGCATTGCCACCGGCAGACGGATTCCCTGATTTTAACCAAACATTTGTCGATATACCGGTAAGCGGGCAGGTACGCACGAATGACCGCGTGCCCGACGGAACGCTTTACGGAACAAGTCCAACCCCGGATGGTAACAACCCTCCCGGCGGGATGCTCACTATGCAAACAAACGGAACGTATGAGTTTGTGAGTTCGAATCCGGGAATATACGTATATGAGGTGCCTGTATGTGCACCAGGGGTAGTAAGCCCCAACTGTTTCACGACGACATTAACCATCCACGTATTGGATTTAAGCCAGCCTGTTCCGCCGGTAGCCAACCCGGATATCGCCTTTACGTTGCCCGATGTGAATGTGACATTAAAAACGCTTAGTAACGACCGGCCTGGAAAACCACAGGGTCAGCTTGTTCCATCCACGGTGAGTATAATCAGCTATACCAGCAGTGAGGGTGTGCCAACGGTAAATATGACCACTGGGGATATCACGTTCAATCCGGCGAGTACATTCAGAGGAACTACCCGTTATATCTATCGGGTTTGTGACAATAGCACACCCACGGCACTCTGTGATACATCCTATCAAGAGGTTACCGTATTGGATAGTACTGCCGTCAATGTTACGCAGGCCACAGATGACTATATTGCCACCTACGCGGGCGTTGCGGTTAGTGATTCCGTTCAGCGAAACGATTTGGATCCGGAAGGAAACATGCAGACGGTTACCGCACAGGATTCGACGAAGGCAGGTATTGGGCGTCTGGTGTTGATGAGCAATGGGGCTTATACCTTTACGCCGGCTCCCGGATTCTCCGGTCCTACGTCCTATGAGTACAAAACCTGTGACAATGGAACGCCCGTAGCCTGTGCGAAGGCGACCCTGTATATTTTAGTGTATCCAATGGATGCCAATCCGGACATTAATGCCACATTTGTAAATGTTCATGTGCATGGAACAGTGGTCACGAATGATACAGTGCCTGCTGGTACGACTTATGGAACTTCGCCTACACCGGATCCAAATAATCCAACAGGCGGCGTATTGACTATGCAAACAAATGGAACCTATTTCTTTGTAAGCCCAAATCCAGGGGTGTATGTCTATGAGGTACCGGTTTGCCCACCTGGTGTAACGGGGTCAGCTTGTCCGACAGAGACACTCACCATAACCGTAATCGAGAGCTATCAGCCAACGCCACCTATAGCGAATCCAGACCTGGCGTTTACTACCCAAGATGTCAATGTGGTATTGAAAACACTATCCAATGACCGGGTGGTGGTCGCAGGAAGCCGTATTGATTCTACCTCGGTACAAATAGTGACCGGGCCTCTGGTTTCGGAAGGTACCGCAACAGTAGATCCGGTGACAGGTGATATCACCTTTGATCCGGCGCCTACATTCCTGGGCATCGTCCGATACACTTACCGGGTATGCGACAACAGCAGTCCGGCGCTCTGCGATACCAGTTATCAGGAGATTACCGTTATTCCGACCAATGCGCCGAATAACACCTTTGCCGATGATGATTTCGATTATACCACTGAAAATACACCGGTGAGTGGGGATGTGCGCCTAAACGATTCAGATCCGCAGGGAGATACGCAGGCGGTTACACCGCAGAATACAACCCGTATGGGGGTAGGTAATCTGATTTTGATGTCAGATGGAACCTATACCTTCACGCCGGCACCTGGATTCCATGGCCCTGTTTCCTTTGAATACACCACTTGTGACAATGGCTCGCCCGTTGCTTGTGCAGAGGCTACCTTGTATATTTTGGTATCTCCTGCGCTGTCATCAGGTCTTCCAGACTACAATGTAACCTATGTGTATCTGCCGGTAACTGGAGATGTGAGCACAAATGATGAGGTCTTTGCAGGCTCCACGTATGGAACGCCGGTGCCGGAACCAACCAATCCAGCAGGTGGGATGATTACGATGAATCCGGATGGAACCTATGAGTTTGTAAGTCCGAATCCAGGCGTTTATTATTTCGAGGTACCCGTTTGCGCACCTGGTGCATCGACTGGATGTCCGACGACGACGTTGAAAATTACGGTATTGCCATTGTCGGGAAATATTCCACCGGTAGCCAATCCGGATCTGGGCCGCACCCCGCTAAATACCCCGATTTCCCTATCTTCGCTGGATAATGACCGCACGGGAGATTTAACCAAAAACCTGGTTCCTGCCTCGGTGCAAATTGTTACGCCCCCTTCTGGTGCACAAGGTACGGCGATGGTTGGAGCCAATGGCGTAATTACCTTTACGCCGGCAAGCGGATTTGTTGGTTTAGCCCGCTATACCTATCGGGTATGCGACGATAACAGTCCTTCCCTTTGCGATACGACTTTCCAGGAAATCCTGGTAGATCCGCCGGGTTCGGCCAACTCTACGTATGCCTCCGATGATTATGCATTTACCTTATCAGGGTACCCTGTATCGGGTAATGTCATCGATAACGACTCGGATGCAGAAGGAGATAACCAGGCTATCACCCCTCAGAATACCACGGTGGATGGAAAAGGCACATTAGTGCTTTCATCGAATGGAGCGTTCACGTTTACGCCCGTTCCTGGGTTCTTTGGTCCGGTGTACTTCCCGTATGAGGTATGTGACGATAATAGTATTAATAACGTGTGTACGAATGCGACCCTGTATATTTTGGTTGCGCCCTTCGACCCGAACCCAGATTTCAATAGCACGTATGTGGATATTACCGTGTCAGGTACGGTAGTAACGAACGACAAGGTACCGGTGGGTACGACATACGGCACGAATCCGGTACCCGATGGCGCTAATCCTCCGGGCGGCATTTTGCACCTACGTGCAGATGGAAGCTATGATTTCAGAAGTCCCAACCCGGGCGTATATGTATATGAGGTACCCGTTTGCCCTCCAGGAGCGAGCGGAACTTGTCCGACCGAAACGCTCACGATAACGGTACTTGGTTTGGATATACTCAATCCGCCGGTGGCAAATCCGGATATTTCCGCCACGAGAAAAAATGAGCCGGTGGAGTTAAATACGTTGGCGAATGACCGTGCGGGTAATATGAGCGGAAGCCTGGATCCCGCCAGTGTGCAGGTCACTAGTCCTCCATCTAGTTCGGAGGGAACTACCAGTGTAGATCCTACTACGGGAGCTATTACCTTTACGCCGGCGGCTACGTTTATTGGAATTGTCCGTTACTCCTATCGGGTATGTGACATGACTTCACCTACGCCATTATGTGATACCAGCTATCAGGAAATTACGGTATTAGATTCCACCTCCATCAATAGTACGCTGGCAGCGGATGATTATGTGGAGTCTTGTGCGGGTGAGGTAGTCACGGGTAGTGTATCTGACAATGATTATGATCCGCAGGGAAATACGCAGAGCGTAATGGCTCAAAACAGCACCCAAAGCGGGGTGGGGACTTTAGCGCTGCTCGCGAATGGAAGCTTTACCTTCACGCCGGTAGATGGGTTCTTTGGTACCGCGGTATTCCCTTACCAGGTATGCGATAATGGAACGCCTACTGCTTGTGACTCCGCCACCTTGTACTTGCTGGTAGCACCGGTTATCAAGTGGCCGGATTTGAATGCCACGTATGTAAATCAGACCGTTGACGGGAATACGGCTACTAACGATGTCGTTCCGTATAAAACGGTTTATGGAGCGACTATCACCCCGGAGGCGGGCAACCCTTCCGGTGGCGTTTTGATGATGCAGGATGATGGTTCCTACACCTTCAGCAGCCCCAATCCTGGTAAATACCAGTACCAGGTGTCGGTTTGTACCCCCTGTGCCGGTAGTAGTTGTACGGACGTGCTGCTTACGATCAACGTGTTGAGAGAAGATACCCTGGTTCCGCCGATTGCCAATCCGGATTTTGCACTGACCAAACTCAACACTCCGGTGATTCTAAATACCCTGGCCAATGATGTGCCGGGTAAGTTGGGTCGTTTGTTGGATTCGCTCAGTGTGACGATTGTGACCGCGCCAAGCATCTCAGCGGGTACTGTAATGATTGTTTCTCAGGCGGGTATTGCCAAAGGAAGTATCCAATTTACCCCGGCTACTGGATTTACGGGAAGAGTGACCTATACGTACCAGGTGTGTGACAATGGAAGTCCTGCGCTGTGTGATACCTCCTACCAGGAAATAGAAGTTATCCCGGTACTCAATCCCAACCGCACCTTAGCTACGGATGACTACGCAGTGGTGCCGAGTGGATTCTCCATTCAGGGTTCGGTGCTGAAAAACGACAGTGATCCGGAAGGTGACAGCCAGCGGGTAACTCCGCAGATGGTCACCGCAACTGGGAAAGGTACCCTCACACTCAATACCAACGGTTCCTACACCTTCGCATCGGTATTTGGATACCATGGAGTAGTCGCTTTCCCATACCGCCTATGTGATAATCATCCGGTGGATACTGCTTGCGCAGAGGCTACGCTATATATCCTCGTTCAGCCGTTTGACCCGAACCCGGATGTGAACGCGACCTTTGTTTCCGTGCCCATCACCGGAAGTGTAGCTACTAATGACCAGGTGCCCGCGGGTACGACCTACGGCACTTCGCCTACTCCGGATCCTTCCAACCCTTCCGGGGCAACCCTGGTCATGCAGTCGAACGGTAGCTATGTATTTAACAATTCCCAGGTGGGCGTGTATATTTACGAAGTGCCGACCTGTGCACCCGGTTACCTGAATGGCTGCGTCAATATTCGACTAACCATCGCCGTGCTTTCGCTCAATGGCGGCAACTTGCCCGTAACCCATACCGACATCGCTGTCATCAAGGAGCGTACCGTTGCCAATCCCAATCGGATGGCTGTGCTCAAGACACTGGCCAACGATGCAGCAGAAGATGATGGGGTATCCCTCAATCCTGCTTCGGTGACTGTTCTCACAGCACTGCCCGCTAGTACCGGTACTACCCAGGTAGATCCTATGACCGGAGATATTACTTTCATCCCAGCCATCGGCTATACCGGCGTTGTTACCTACAACTACCGGGTTTGTGATGACCGCAGTACTCCGCTGTGCGATGTGGGCTTACAGAAAATTACGGTACTCCCCAACGATGCCCCCAACTCTACCTCGGCTGCAGATGATTATGCCCGTACCAAAGCAGGGGTTCCTGTGACCGGTTCAGTGCGTGTCAACGATAACGACCCGGAAGACGACAGCTTTACGATTATCCCGCTGGATACCACCGTCACTGCTGGTCGCTTGGTGTTGAATAGCCAGGTACAGCTACATTCCAACGCATTTATCTTACCTAAAGCTACGGCGCGAATGGGAATGGCCCCTAACGGAACCTATACCTTTACGCCGGCTCCCGGATTCTTCGGGCCTGTTTCCTTCGTCTATCAGGTTTGTGATAACGGTACCCCCCAGGCTTGTGCGAATGCCACCCTGTATATCCTGGTATCGCCTTCCCAGACACAGCCTACTGACCTAGATTGCGCGTGCCGAAATATCAACGTCACCCTGAAACCGGATTCTTGTACGTTCACGCTTACCCCCACGATGGTAAGTTCTGAGAAATGCGCCAACGCGCAGATTATCGTAAACGACTCAGATCCAAGCAATGGCGGAGTTATTGATTGTCCGGGCGACTGGACCTACGGTATCTTTGATGCCAATGGCACCATGGTTTGCTGGGGAACGGTACACGCAGAAGATAAGTCAGCTCCTCAGCTAATGTCGGTAGAGGGTCGCTGCGGACGGCCGGTAGCCAATGCTTCGTCCATTGCTACGCCGATCGACCCGGCGACATTGGTATGGCAAGATACCTTCCTATGTACCGACTTTGGCCAGGTGTACAACAACCCGTCGAGCTGGTCCGATCCATCTGCCCGATTCTATGCCGGACGCCCTGTTTATCAGGACGCCTGCAACTGGCATCCGGCTTGCGATTGCTATACTACTATAAAGGCAACCGATGCAGTGGATTATTACGACTGCCCGCAAATCCTCAGCAATCAGGTTATGACCCGCATTACCCGTACATTCACCGCGACGGATTGCAGGGGGAATTCGACAAAGGTTGTTCAGATAATCTATTTCCGTCGGCCTTCGCTCCAATCTCTCTTCGCAACCCCCGGGTTAGATGAAATCACGCTGAGGGACAGCGCATGTAGTGCCAGCGCGGCAGATATGATTGCTGCTTTCAAAGCCGGTGATTATGCTGCCGGACCAAGGTATATTTTTGATGATACGCTTTCCTGTAGTGCCGATACCTACGCTTACTTTGCAGAAGCCGTTCAGAAAGGCAATGCCACCAAGTGGCTTACCTGTAATTACAGCTTTGATGTGCAAGTGCTCAACGATTTCCCGGTGTGCAATGGCGGTAAAAAACTGGAAGTAATCGTACGGGCATTCGATTGGTGCAGTGGCCAGACCTCGGTGCTGGATACCGTATTGCTAAAGTGGATAGACCGGAAGCCGCCAATTTTCAAGCTACCTGGCAAGCCGGTTATTATTTCAACCAGCGCGCAGGGTGCTGCTGCTTCTTTTGGAATCGACAAGGTAAGTCTGAAAGATTACTTTGGCATCGAGATACAGGATGCTTGCAGCGAGGTGACGGTTAGTACGGAAATTTGGTCCTGTACGGATTCTCTGGTGCACGGTATCGTAGTGGGAGGTCGCAACTGGCGTCAGGTTAATTACCCCACCAGCTGGGCCTCCGGTCGCCTGGTGGCCAGTAATATACCGGTTGGATGGCATGCGTTCCGCATTATTTCCAGCGATGCCTGCGGGAATGCGGATACCACCGATTTCCAATTTGCCGTGGTCGATAAGATTGCCCCTGTGGGCAAGTGCAAGGACAATGTAGTGGTTAGCTTAAGTCAGGCCAACGACGCAACGGGTTCGTTCGGGTATGGCCGATTGCTGGCTTCGGAAGTAAATGCCGGATCTACCGACAACGTGGCTATGGACTGGGTTCGAATCCGTCGCCCTTTCAACCCCGCAGATGCGGACTTCTACATTGCGAAAGGCTTTGATGTAGCGGCGCCGTTTGGGGTGATTACCCCGGCAGATGGGTACGACTGGAATAACGATGGCGACTTGGATGACCCACTGGAGCATTTTGAATATTCCGTGCTCAACCCGAGTGTGCTGATGACACCTGCGCTGGATTTTGTGGAGTTTTTCTGTGCCGATCAAGGAAGTGCGGGCGTGCTCGTCGAACTTTGGTCGCGGGATAAAACATCGGTGCTGGGCGGATGCGGTTCGTTTGGTACAGCTAGTCAGACCGGTCTGCCGACCAGCAGTGGTGGAAACATGAATTTCTGCTGGCAGTTGGTTCAGGTAGAAGATAAACTGGATGTGCGCTTTGACGTTCCATGGCCGGCGAACCTGATGTGTACAGATCGCGCGATGCTGGATAGCTTGTCGATTGCGCGTACGGTTGGAAAAGGGAGCAGCACCTATCAGTTTATTGAAAAATCGGTATTCCTTGCTCAGGAAAAAGGTGCTTTCCGATTCCTCAACGGCGATGCCTGTCAGGCACCGGAAGTGGAGGTCGAAATTGCACCGCAACTGTCTTGCGACACGGGCAAGGTATCGCTCACCTACCGCGCGTATAAGTCGATATCTGGCGCGCGCGTACTGGCTTATACCAACAGCACCTATATCACTATTCATCCGGTGCATGCATACAATCTGGACTTTCCGGCAGATATAGCTGGTGCCTGCACCAACCTATTTGATACAGCTAATGTAGCCGATGGCGGCGAACTGGGTTGCGACAAACTCCTCAGTTCGGTCAGCGATAAGCGCTACAACGGTGCGCTCGCTTATGGCGTGCCGTCCGATGCCTGCTACAAAGTGTTCCGGACATTTACGGTAATGAACGAATGTCAGGCGAATACTGAATGCGGAGATCCGCTCGCGTGGGCGGTCATCGTGCCTAGAGACCCCGACCAAGACGGATACAACGGAGTTCATGTGCTGGTCCGCGATAAAGATCAGGATGGCATCGAAGAGTTGTATTTCGAGGATGCTGCGAAAGACTGGGTAGCTACGCCGTCTGAAGTGGCCGGAGCCGGCCTTCGTGCCCTGCAATTCAACAATACGTCGAATACGAATTGTCCGAAGGTGCAGGATCGGTTTGCCTGGATGTTCACACAGTATATCTTTGTGTACGACACCGTGGCGCCGGAAATTTTGGATCCGGGAGCCCTCGTGTTTGAGCAAAATAAGACGACCTGTACAGCGGCCGTTGCGTTTGATATCCAGGCTACGGATGATTGTTCGGGGGCAGAGGTGCAGCAGCAGCCATCGGCCAATGGCAATCTGGCATTGGAGCGGGTACGCCTGCGCACCCCAGATGGGCAGGTACGCGAGCTAGGCAGTGTGGCCTCCCTGACTCCAGCGCATGCCTTGAACGGCGATGCCAAAGGGCACAGCACCTGGACATTCAGTGCGGCTGCGCTCGATACGGGTACGTACGCCTTGCTGCTTGTAGTTCGCGATGATTGCGGCAACCTGTCTAAGCAACGCGAAATTCCGTTTGAGGTAGTGGATAGAAGCCCAGCGGCTCCAATTTGCTACCATGGACTCAGTACCGACTTGCTGCCTACGCCGGATGGCATTGCGGCAGCTACGATCTGGGCAACTGACTTCGTCGCTTCCAGCGTATATGATTGTAGCGGACAAGGGCAACTCAATGCCCAGGGACTGCGTGAAATAACGCGTTACTATGTGCTGAAAGATGCCAATGGAGATGGCAGTTGGACGGTTGCCGATGGGCTGAATGCAGCAGGTGTTCCGGCGCAGCCTCAGACCTTCGTCACCTTTACTTGTGCCGATTTGCAGGGTGATTCGGTGGCGCAGGTGCCTATACGCCTCTATTCGCTGGATGAAGCAGGAAATTGGGCATGGTGTGAAACCTATGCTACCATCACCGATGCTCAGGGTGGATGTCGGATTAATCCGGAGGCATTGAGTGGCGTAGCGGGCGTATTGCATACCGAAAAAGGAATCCCACTGCCAGGCGCAGAGGTACAGCTATCGGGCGAAATGTCCATGGGGGATGTCACCAACCAATCGGGTAGCTTTGAATTCCGCCATATTCGCAAAGGATATGACTATACCGTGCTGCCTTTACTGGATCGCGATTTTACCAACGGTGTCACTACGATGGATATCATTTTGATTACCCGGCATATACTGGGCGTTCAACCGCTCAAAACGCCTTATCAGCTCATTGCAGCGGACGTGAACAACTCCAAGTCGATCAGTACACTGGATCTCATACAGCTCCGCCGGCTTATCCTGGGAGTGGATAGCCGCTTCCGAAACAACACGAGCTGGCGATTTGTGGATGCTACCTACCAATTCCCGAATCCTTTGGATCCATGGCAGCAGAGCTTCCCGGAAATTATCAATATCAATGACCTGGATAGCGAGGTACGTGCCAATTTTGTAGCAGTAAAAGTCGGAGATGTCAATGGAAGTGCTCCTGTGAGTAGCGGCCGTACGGCGGGCATTATGGATATTCGGATTCCGGATGCCAGCTTGCTACCTAGTCAGACTATGCGGGTGCCGGTATATGCCGACCTCCGACAGGTGGATGGCGTTCAGTTTACCCTGCATGTGAATCGCGATGCGCTCGAATTAATCGGTCTGGAGCCGGGTATTGTTCGCGAGGATGAATGGGCGGTTTTCAGCCAGGAAAGCGCCGTAACGGTGGCATGGGATAAACGGGTGCCGGTATCTGATTCGGAGATGCCGCTGTTCACGCTGGTAGTTCGCGGCAAGGAAGCCCTGCCGATCATTCAGGCACTCTCGGTCGATAGCCGGATTACCAAAGCGGAAGCTTATGATCAGGTAGGTAGCCCATTGGCGGTTCAGTTGATTTCCGGAGAAGAGGGCGTACCGCGTTCAGCAGTGCTCTTGTATCAAAACCAGCCAAACCCATTCAGTGGAGAGACTAGTATTGGCTTCTATCTGCCGGCGGCAGAAGACGTGGCACTGGTAATCCAGGATATGACTGGTCGAACCGTCTATCAAGTGGAAGGCCACTTTGGGGCAGGCAATCATCAGGTTAGTATTAAGTCTGACCGGTTGAAAGGAGCAGGTGTTTATTACTACACCCTGCGAGCCGGTGATTTTTCTGCTACCCGAAAAATGATTCGGATGGAATAAAAAGAAGTGCTGGAAACAAATCGGGCTGCTCGGTCATGACAACCGAGCAGCCCGATTTGTTTTCTGCATTTACCCAAAGGTATCGGTGGGGAATGGAAAAGCAGGAGGATGAACAGGGATTAATAAAAGCAATTTTTACCTTTTGAAAATTGCTTTTGGAATTGGGGTTGCTTAAAAAGAAAAGAGACTGTCCGAAAGGTTTTTTGGACTACTTGGGTGGCCAAAATACGTATGGGACAGTCTCTAAAAAGAAAATTCTTCGCCTTGTTACAGAGCGAAGAATTTCTTTTTACACCATCTATGCGATAGGTGATTCGGTCATTACATCATGCCTGGCATTCCGCCGCCCGGCATAGGAGGCATCGGTGCATCCTTTTCGGGTTTGTCGTTGACTACGCATTCGGTGATGAGTACCATTCCAGCGATGGATGCGGCATTTTCGGTAGCGATGCGCGTCACTTTAGTAGGATCGATGACCCCTGCTTTTTTGAGGTCCTCATAGCGATCGGTACGGGCATTGTAGCCGTAGGCACCCTTGCCATTGAGTACTTTTTGGAGCACTACAGAACCTTCTACGCCAGCATTTTCAACAATGGTGCGGAGGGGTGCTTCCAGCCCTTTGCGAACAATGGCTACGCCGATATTTTCATCTTCGTTGATTCCTTTGAAGTTGCGCAGGGCGGAGATAGCGCGCACGAGTGCCACCCCACCACCCGCTACGATGCCTTCTTCGATGGCAGCGCGGGTAGCGTGGAGGGCATCATCCACGCGGTCTTTTTTCTCCTTCATTTCCACTTCGGTAGGGGCGCCTACATAGAGAACAGCTACGCCACCTGCCAACTTGGCCAGACGCTCTTGGAGTTTTTCCCGATCGTAATCGGAAGTGGTATTCTCCATTTGCTGTTTGATCTGGTTGATGCGGGATTTGATCTGGTCAGCTTCGCCTTTTCCGTTGATAACGGTGGTGTTATCCTTGTCGATTTGAATTTTCTCTGCGGTGCCGAGGTGTTCGAGGCCGGCGGCATCCAGCTTGTAGCCCTTCTCTTCCGTGATTACGGTACCGCCGGTGAGAATGGCGATATCTTCGAGCATTGCTTTGCGGCGGTCGCCAAAGCCCGGAGCTTTAACGGCTACCACTTTGAGGTTGGCGCGCAGGCGGTTGACAACCAATACACCCAGGGCCTGGCTTTCGATGTCTTCTGCGATGATGAGCAGTGGACGACCCATGCCAATTACTTTCTCCAGGATGGGAACGATGTCCGCCATATTGGAGATTTTCTTGTCGGTGATGAGGATAAAGGGGTTTTCGTACTCCGCGGTCATGTCTTCCGTGTTGGTCACGAAGTATGGGGAAAGGTAGCCGCGGTCAAACTGCATACCGAGTACCTCTTTTACGTAGGTTTCGGTGCCTTTGGCTTCTTCTACCGTGATGACGCCGTCTTTGGTAACGCGCTTCATCGCATCGGCAATCAGCTCGCCGATTTCGTCGTCATTATTGGCAGAGATAGCAGCTACTTGGCGTATTTTTTCGAAATCGTCGCCAATTTGCTCTGATTGTTCACGCAGGGACTCCACGACTACGCGCACGGCTTTATCGATACCGCGCTTGAGGTCGATGGGGTTAGCTCCAGCTGTTACGTTTTTCAAACCGGCATTGATGAATGCCTGGGCCAGAACGGTAGCCGTTGTCGTGCCATCACCGGCGATGTCAGACGTTTTGGAGGCTACCTCCTTGACCATCTGAGCGCCCATGTTTTCTACGGCGTCTTCGAGTTCGATTTCCTTAGCTACGGTGACACCGTCTTTTGTGATATGCGGCGCGCCAAAGCTTTTCTGGATGACTACGTTCCGACCTTTAGGGCCGAGCGTTACTTTTACTGCATTGGACAGAGCGTCCACTCCGTTGCGCAATCTTTCCCGGGCATCCCGGTCAAAGCTGATTTCCTTTGCCATTATAGATTTGGATTATTGAGTTCTGGAAATTTTAATTTTTATCCGATTACGACTAAAATGTCGTCCTCCCGCATAATCAGGAAATCCTCCCCATTGTAGTTGAATTCCTGTCCGGCGTATTTGCCGTAGAGCACGGTGTCACCAACCTGCACCGTCATTAAGTTGCCTTCCTTGCCGGGGCCAACTGCTACTACCTCGCCACGTTGTGGCTTCTCCTTGGCAGTATCCGGGATAATGATCCCGCCTTTTGTTTTTTGCTCGGCTTCAGCCGGTTTTACAACTACGCGATCGTTAATGGGCCGCATACGATATTATGGTTAAATGAATGAAAAATAATGTGTCACGTTCAGTATAGCGAAGGTCGTGCCAAATCGCGTGGTGTGCCAAATCGTACGGTTAAACCTGCCAAATTGGGCAGTGCGACTACGGTTTTAGTTGGTTTGTGCCTTTTTGTCAGTTTTGATAAAAAACAGAGCGTTTGCCCTGAATGAAGGACAAACGCTCTGTTTGCAGGTATATTCCGACGTCTTTTTGCCTATACAGGAAACACGATGAAGCCTATTTTCCGGAATAGGTGCTTTTCAAAAGACGGGCAGTGCTGCTAAAGACTTACTGTGCAACGGGAAGTTGTTCAGCGGGAAGGCCGGAGCTGGCGAGGATAGTTGCCACGATGCTGAGTACGAAAAGGGCAGCTGCCAGGTACCAGGTCAGTTTTTCGATGAAATCAGCGGATTTGGCAGCACCAAACATTTGATTCGCCTGTGAACCTCCCAGGGTAGCATCGACGCCCCCGCCTTTTGAGTTCTGAATCAAAACCACAAGAATCAACAGCAAGCTGACAATAGCGATTAATATAGTTATTCCTGTCATGTCAAATACTTTTTAAGCAATTCGATTTTGCCTGCAAAGAAAGCAGTTTTTTCCGGAAATTTCAAAATCAATCGATGATAAACCGCAATTGCTTTTTCGTATTCTCCTTGCTGGGTCAAAATATCGGCATACGTTTCGGAGGCGAGTTCCAGGTTGTCGGCTACACTCTGGCGGGCGATTTCGGGTATCTGAAGTTGATCGGAGTTGGAATCGGACTCGTTTGGTGGAAAAAGTTGTTGGTGTAGCGCGAGCAGGCGCTCGGAGACCATACTCCGGCTGAGTGCAGATTGCCAACTGGGAAAATTGCTTTTGGGGAGTGGGCCAACGCTGGGCGCCTGTTCTCCGGGTTCGGCTGCTGCGCTGCGCGGTTGGGTAGGGGCAGTATGGGTCCCTGTTTTTTTGCGAAGCGGGGGGCTGAGCCGTGCTTGGGCGGGGGGTGGAGTGGACAGCGGTAGTGTTGGAAGGGGTTCGGCAAACGATTCGTTGAACAGCGTTTCTAGTTTCTGTCGGATGGCAGCGCGATCTGGAATATGGGGAATGCTCTTTCGTTTCTTTACGTTAAAAACATCTGTATCCAGCAGGTGGCGCGTTTGTTGGCGAGGGTATTCCTTGTCTGTAAGGGTAGGGGATAGGGTATGCAGTTCTTTTAGTTCCAGGATGTCAAAATCTTCTTCCCCCGCCGTTGTGCCAGCGGGTACCATGAGCTCAGAAAGCGATTGAACATACTGATACAGACTGCGTCGGCAGGTACTGAAGAGACTTACCTTTTGCAGCAGTAAATCGGCTTGGGGGTGTTTTTCCAGCCATGCTTTGGTAAAGAGGAGCAGTTGCAGGTTTCGGGAGTAGGGAAATTCCAATTCCAATGCTTCCAGCTCCGCAAAGCTCAGGTGGAGCAGCTGGGTCGGATTTTCTAAATACGCCAAAAAACGATCTGCGTGCATGGTGCGGGCAGTTTAGCGTGGATTTTTTAAGTATGCCAGGAGCTGTCGTACCGCCTTGCCCCGGTGACTAATGGCATGTTTTTCGGCAGCCGACATTTCGGAAAAGGTGCACGTATAGCCATTGGGAATAAACACGGGGTCATAGCCAAATCCCCCGACGCCACTTGGTTGTCGGGCAATTTGTCCTTCTACCACGCCTTCAAAGGTGATGGTCTGGGTATGGGTGTGTAAGGCAATGACCGTTCGAAAACGGGCGCTGCGCACTTCCTCATTCCGGAGATTTTCAAGGAGTAGCTGGAGGTTGGCGGCAGGGTCTTTCCCCTCACCGGCATAACGGGCGGAAAAAACGCCGGGTGCGCCATCCAGGGCATCCACTTCCAACCCGGTATCTTCCGCGAAACAGTCCAGCCCGTATTGCTGCCGGACGTAGGCTGCCTTCAGCTTCGCATTCCCTTCCAGCGTATCCGCTGTTTCGGGGATTTCTTCCGTGCAGCCAATGTCTGCCAAGCTTTTGACCTCGTACAATCCGTGTAGCATATCGTTGACTTCCGCTACTTTATGCGGATTTCCGGTAGCGAAGATGAGCGTTTTCATACTTTAGGGAAAATTTGTTGGATAGCTTGCCAAAGGCCTAGTCGCAGGGTTTTTCCTCCGGCCGCCTTTTCCCGTAGGATGGCGTCGAGGGAAGGAGCGAGGAGCATGGTATATCCCGAATGGACAACGGGTCTGTTGACAGCCAAAGGAAACACCAGTCCGGCGCGGGTAGGCGGAAAGTCGAATAAGAGCAAGTGCGAAAGGGCATGTCGCCGCAGTAAATCCGAGGCCTGAACGGAGTGCTGTGCCGGTAGGGCAAACAGAAAGGCGTCTTCCTCCATCGAAAACCCAGCGGCCGTCAATATGCCCGCAAGCTGTTGGAGGCAGTCCTCCCGGTTTTCTTCCGAACGGATAATCAGGCCAATAGCTCTTTTACCCTGTCCTGAAACGGGAAAATCCACGCCGCCAATCTCAGGGGCTGCAATTATCGGAAAGGAAAAAAATGGGTTGTCCAATGCGCTTTGTTTTCTATATATGTCCCACCCATCCCTTGCAAAATAGTGCGGGAGGAGCGGAATTAAGGGATACTTCTTTTAATAAAAGTAAGTAATTTTGCACAAAGTTTCATACTATGCAATCAAAATACAACATACAGATTACCCGGTGTGACCGATCAGGGAAAGATCAGGTAGATTTCGATCATTTGGTATTTGGAAAATATTTTTCGGATCACATGTTCGTGGCCGATTTTGTAGATGGGGAGTGGAAAGATTTGCGCATCGAGCCATTGGCCAATTTCAGCATGCACCCGGCTACTATGGCTATCCACTACGGACAGTCTATTTTTGAGGGGATGAAGGCATCCAGAACCAGTGACGGACAGGTATTGCTGTTCCGCCCGGAGCTGCACGCCCGCCGGATGAATACCTCTGCGCGCCGGCTTTGTATGCAGGAAATTCCAGAGGAATTATTTTTGGAAGGCCTTCAGGCATTATTGCGGGTCGATGCAGACTGGATTCCTGAAAAGGAGGGCAGCTAACTCTATGTGCGACCGACCATGTACGCTACCGACGCGCATGTGGGGGTCCGTCCTTCAGAGTCCTATCGCTTTTTTATTATTACCTCACCAGTGGGAGCTTACTATTCAAAACCGCTGCGCCTGCGCGTAGAAAATGAGTATGTGCGCGCGGTGCGGGGTGGCGTGGGCGAAGCCAAGGCAGCCGGTAATTATGCGGCTTCTCTGTTGGCTTCTGTAAAAGCTATGGAGGCAGGCTACGACCAGGTGTTGTGGATGGATGGTATAGAGTTCAAATATATTCAGGAAGTAGGTACGATGAACCTCTTCTTCATCATCGACGGTACTATTGTTACTCCGGCTACCGACGGAGCGATTCTGAAAGGTATCACCCGGCATAGCCTGCTCGAATATTTTAGGGAGAAGGGGTACGCCGTAGAAGAGCGCCCGCTGACAATCGACGAGCTGGTCGCCGCTTATGAGGCCGGCAAGCTGGAAGACGCCTTCGGAGCAGGCACCGCTGCCGTGATTTCGCCTATTTCAGAAATCGCATACGGCGACGTGCTGATTAAACTACCTCCGGTAGAATCGCGCACTATCAGCCAGGAGGCCAAAAGCGAAATAGAAGGTCTTCGTTCCGGGCGCATACACGACCATCGCGGCTGGATTGTTCCGGTAGGCATCGATGTTCCAATGGGCGTCTGAAAGCCTTGAGCGGTTACTTTAATATAAAAGAAAATGCTTCGCCGGTCGCGAAGCATTTTCTTTTTATGTAAACCAGGAGTACGGGTCATCCGCCGAACATTTGTTCAATCCATATTATCCATCGAATCTTGCTCCGTGCAGATTAGTGGAAGGAATAGACCAACGACAACCCGGGGGCTTGTCCGTTGCCGGTAAGGGGTACAAGCGCGGGTTTGATGCGATAATGGGTGCTGATGTTTTCGTCGATATCGAAATTTTGGAGGTGCGCATCCACGAATGCTTCTACCGCCACGACTACATAGACGGCTGCGCAGCCTATATAGGAGAGCTGGGTTTGCTTGTCATACTGGTTGCGCAGGTTGCGCAAGGCTTCGACGGAGGTGGTCAGTTTGCTGAACTCGTGGGGCTGGTTGAGGATTTGAAGTTCAACGGCTGCTTTGAGCCGGCGGTATCGGTCTTGGTTGAAATAGGTCATATAGCCCATAGCACCCAGTGCGCCGTATGAGAAAGGAGCCTTCCACCACCGTCCGTTGTAGATTTGCCCGGACCCGGGAAAAAGGAGTGAAAGCTTCAGGGATGTTTTTGGATTAGGCAGGGTATGCCGCAAGTTGAAAAAAGTCGCTTTGTGGCGGATGGAATCGGATTCGCTGCGGGTGCTATCGGGCGATTCCTGCGCAAGCGTGGGCACTGCCAGGCTCAGCAACAGGATGATCAGCGATCCGGTGCAGGTGGCTTTGCGATGCCAGGAAAGCCGAAAGGATGGCGCGGGGGTTAATCGTCGATACACTCCAGGAGTTGGTTGAGTTCGTCCACAGAGGCGAAAGGGATGCTGATTTGGCCTTTGCCTTCCTCTGATAATTTTACAATGAGTTTTTTGGTTCCGAAGAAGCTGCGAAAGCGCTGTTGCACTTGGTCGTAATCGTCGGGCAGCCGCGGAGCTTGTTTTTTCTGTTTCGGTGATTGATAGGCGGCAATCAGATTTTCGAGTGCGCGCACCGATAACTCCTCCCGAATAGTTTGGCGGAACAGGCTATCGCGCAGGGCGTATTCTTCTACACCAGCCAGGGCGCGGGCGTGCCCCATGCTTATTCTGAGTTCCTTGATTGCCTGTTGAATATCGGGTGGTAGTTTGAGGAGCCGGATATGGTTGGTAATGGTGCTGCGCTTTTTCCCAACCCGATCGGCCAGGGTTTCGTCTGCGAGGTGGCATTCCTCTTTGAGCCGCTGGTAGGTAATGGCAATTTCAATGGCGTTGAGGTTTTCGCGCTGAATATTTTCGATGAGCGCCATTTCCAGCATTTCCTGGTCGTTGGCGATGCGAATATAGGCTGGTACTTCCGCCAGCTCAGCCAGCCTGGATGCGCGCAGTCGGCGCTCTCCGGAGATGAGTTGGTAGGTATTGGGGCCAATGCGGCGCACGGTGATTGGTTGAATCAAGCCATGTACGCGCAGCGATTCGGCCAGTTCTTCGAGGGCATCCTGGTTGAAGACGTTTCGGGGTTGAAAAGGATTTACCTCTATTTCCGCTACAGGAATCATGGCTACGGAATGTGCCAATTCCTTGACGACGGATTCTTGGTCGTTGGCTACCTGTTCGTCGAAATTGGTGAGTAGTGCCCGTATTCCTAAGCCAAGGTTCTGTTTATCCACTTTTTTTGCCATACTGCCTGTTATTCGCCGACTGCTTCGGGGATTTTCATGTTAATCGGATCGTTGTTCCGTTTGAGAAGTTCTTGTGCCAGATTCAGGTAGTTGACGGCACCTTTGCTGGTAGCGTTCAGAAGCACCACCGGCTGGTGCATATTAGGTGCTTCTCCGATTTTGGAGTTCCGGTGGATGATGGTATCAAATACGCGATCTTTAAAAATATCGCGCACTTCATTAATCACGACGTTGGCCAGGCGGAGCCGGGGGTCGTACATGGTGAGCACGATGCCCTCAATTTGAAGGGCTGGGTTCAACTGTTTTTTGACGACCTGAATGGTCTCGTTGAGTTTAGCCAGGCCTTCCAGGGCAAAAAACTCACATTGAACCGGAATTAGCACCGAATCAGCGGCCGATAGGGCGTTTACGGTAACGATTCCGAGGGAAGGCAGGCAGTCGATGATGATATAATCGTAGTAGTTCCGAAGTTTTTCGACCACGTTGCGCATGAAAAATTCCCTTCCTGGTTTGTTGACCAGCTCGACTTCAGCCCCTACCAGGTTGATATCCGACGGCAGGATGTGGAGGTTGGGGGTGTCTGTTTCAAAAATAGCATCGGTAGGGTCGTGGGCGTGTACCATACAGTGGTAGATAGACACATCTACATCCTGTGGCATGATACCCACCCCGGAGGAGGAGTTGGCCTGCGGGTCGGCGTCGATAATCAACACCTTTTTTTCAAAAATGGCCAAACTGGCAGCCAGGTTGATGGCGGTAGTCGTTTTGCCTACTCCACCTTTCTGGTTGGCGATGGTAATTACTTTTCCCATTGGTTTTACATTGCGCCGCTCGCCGGCATGTTTAGCTGCTCAAGCAGTGTTATGGAGCGGGTAGGTGCAAACAAACCCGTCGATGCAGGTGTCTGCATCAGATACAAAGCACCGTTTAGGCCATCATTTTTTCAAAATAGCTGAAAATCAGCCCTAAATCGAAATGCTTTCTCCAATCGGGAGCAAAATTAGTTCTTTTCCCCTTTCTGCGAAAACTTTTTCGGCTGCGGGGTGATCCAGTACGATATACCCGAATGAGTCGTAGTGTATGCCCATGACTCGGTTACAGCCTACAAAATCACTGGCTAGTACCGCGTCGGAATAGCCCATGGTGAAATTGTCGCCGACGGGCAGTATCGCGAGGTCGGGGGTGGGGCAGGTCATAGGGATGAGCTTCATATCTAGGGTGAGCGCGGTATCACCGGCAAAATACAGGCATCCTTCTTCGTTCCATAGCACAAACCCACCTGGGTTTCCGCCGTTGCTGCCATCGGGCAGGGAACTGGAATGCACGGCGAGTACACTTTTTACGGTGCCGAATTCAAAGTGCCAGAGGCCACCATGGTTCATGGGGTGTCCTTTCAGGCCTTTTGCTGCGTACCAGCCAACAATTTCGGCGTTGGAAACAATCGGTGCACCCGTGCGGCGCGCAATGGCTTCGGCATCGGCGACGTGGTCTTCATGCCCGTGGGAGAGCAGGATGTAGTCAGCTTCCACCGCGTCGGGGGCGAGTTGGGGATAGCGTGCGGCATCGAATAGCGGGTTGCCGGAAAGAAAAGGATCAAAAAGCAATCGTTTCCCCATCGTCTCTACAAGTACACAGGCGTGTCCGCAATACGTGATCTTCATAGTCTTCGCTTGTTGGTTAAGAGGATTAGGGGCGACTTCCGGCGCAGGGAAAGGTTGAAATCGACCGAGTGGACTGGCGTATTCCGATTCCTACCCGTATCGTTGGCTGCGCACTTTTATCGAACAAATTTACGCAGAAGCAGCGGGGATTAAACCTTTTTTCAAAAAAATGATTTAGATGAGCGTTTTTCCCTTTTACACATCCGGTGTTTTAACGGAGGTTAAAAAAATGGTTTGGTGTACCTCCCTATGGGCTCCTTGCGAACCAGCCGGTAAGTAGGCCGGTGTACGCGAAATCCCCGAAAACAAATGCCGTGTGGTAAAAGACTATGACCACCCTAAAGTGCTATCTATGATTACTGTAATTGCCGGAACCAATAGAAAAGGAAGTGCCGCTGGAAAATTAGCCAGCAGGTACGCCGCCTTGTTGAAAGAACAGACCGCCGAAGAGGTTCGTCTCTTACTCCTGGAGGAGGAAGCCCAGGACTGGGTGCATCCGCAGATGTATCAGGAGCAATCAGAAAGCCTTCGACGTATCCAGGATGCTTACATGCTGCCTGCCTCGAAGTTTGTTTTCGTCATACCGGAATACAACGGCAGCTATCCCGGCTACCTGAAGCTTTTTCTGGATGCCTGCTCGGTACGCGACATCAAAGGTACCTTCCGAGGTAAAAAAGCAGCGCTACTAGGGGTCGCCTCCGGCCGTGCCGGCAACCTGCGGGGAATGGATCATTTGAGCGGAGTGCTGCATTACCTCGGGGTATGGGTCCTTCCCAGCCTCCAGCCTGTTTCCCGTATTGGCGATTTAATGGATGCATCCGGTACCATTACCCACGATGAAACCATCGCGATTTTGACCCGTCAGGCCGCGGACCTGGCACAGATTTGATTGGCTCCGACCAGATGACTGAATGAATTTATTGCATAAAAAAAATAGTTTGGAACCTTCGGAAGGGTAATGTGGTTCTTAAGCTCAAATTCTAGAACAACACTTGATTCAACAGCTGCTTAGAGTCGCTTCATTGGTTAAATGAAAGGCGCTATAAATGAGGTAGGAGTACGTTTTCCGCCATCAATCATAGCTATTGAGAGAAAGGAGTTCCACCGATTTGGCCACACCCACTAAAAACCCATGCTTTTATGCACAGCCCCTTCCAGTTTCTGACCCCCTTTTCATCCGAAGGTTCCCATGCGTTTTTTGGTCGGACGGATGAAGTCTCTTCACTTTTTGAATTTGTAACCCAACACCGGTTGACCGTGGTCAATGGCACGATTGGATCGGGCAAAACGAGCCTTATCCGCAGTGGTCTGTCCACCTATTTTACGGAGGCTGATTGGCTTCCGCTGTTTATCCGCAGGGGAACTACATTCATCGAATCCCTGCGCGAGGAGTTGCTTCTTCTGCATCCAACGGCTTCCGCAGATGCCTCGGTATTCGAATGGGTCGCCGGTATTCAGGCAGCCAGGAAGCAGCCACTATGCCTAATCTTCGATCAGATCGAAGAAATGCTGCAATGGGCAGGGGAGTCTGAGTTCCAGGAATTTATCTATACGATTCGGCAACTGTCCGAGGATCCCGAGCTCGACTGCCGTGTCATGCTGATTCTGCGCGAGGAATTCCCGACCCGCACCATTTTCATGGCAAAAGAAATACCTTCTATCTTAGATTGTTTTTTCGGACTGGCACCGATGTCCGAAGAGAACATGCTGCAAGTAATACTCCATTCTGCCCGGCAATTCAATATTTCCCTGGAAAATCCGGAAGAGAATGCCACCCAAATCCTCGCTGTACTGAAGGGGGACTATTCGGATATCTCTCTTTCTTTTCTGCAAGTGTATCTGGATAGGCTATGGCGGGATTGTTTTCAGCGCACCTATCCCGATATGGATAAGTACGAGCTGGAGTCTATGCTGGCTGCAAAAAAGTATCCAGCGCTGACCATTACTGCCGCTGATATCGAGGGATTCGGATCCATCGAAGCCGTATTGGCTCGATTCTTAGCCGACCAAATGACGCAGGTTGAGGAAGCGTTGCGCCTCGAAGGACTGGATACGCCCGATTTAGTCGGCCGGATGCTGGATTGCTTTGTCAAAGAAGATGGAACGCTGCGCCATGTTCCCTTCTTTTTTCAGCAGATGGAGGTTTGCTTTGGAAAAGAGGCCCCTGAATTTTTGCAAAGTATTCCCAGGGCATTGGCTACCAATGTATTTCGACTACTTACACAACACAAAGTGCTGTATTTCGCGGAGGATATTTCTGCGTTGCACTATAGGGTGACAGGTGCTACGCCGGATCCGAGCCATATCCCTTTCCTCAGCGAATTGACCCACGACGGCTTTGGCCCACTGATCGCCCGGCAGCGCAGTGAGGCAGAGACCGGCCGAAATAAAATGGTCAACCAACTCATGGATACTTACCGCGGGTACTTGGAAGATAATGCGCGTATCCGTATGCAGTTGAAGGAGGGGGAGGAAATCCTGAATCAGTTTGCCGAAATGCCCTCTTTAGGTGCCACCATCAGCGGAGATCGAACATTTAATGACGTTCGAGACCTGGTGAATCGGATTAGAGAAGGCATTGACAACAGAACGGAAGTGGAGCTTCGTGAATATGCAAAGGTCTTGCAGACTCGCTTCTCATCCCTTTCGGTGTTGCCTGATAATGATATACATACCTTTTACGGCTGGGTAGAAATGGGCAAGCGCCAGCTCTACACCTTGAACCATGCAGATGCTTTATTGAAATTTGAAATGGCCGCGGGTTTAGTAGTGCCTGCAAGCATCCGGGGTGAATCCCTCACGGCTCCTTTATCTGAACTGCTTTTCTTTTTTGCGAAGGGCGGTCGTCGGTTTGACCTGGCACGCAAGGCGGCTGGTTTGCTCCTTGAATCCGAGCCATCGGCTATAAATAAAGGCTTACTGCATCGCTGTATCCAGGAAGAATGGTCGTCCGGAACGCAATTTGAATCGTTGTTAGCTGCTCTACCCGATGGGGAGCGCTGGCTAAAAAGATACTATCCCACGATGCGCAGGGTGCCGACGGGAATGGATGGGGTGCCAAACAGGGAAAATGAGCAAGAACAGCAGGACTCCAACGTATGGGTGACTCCTGCCGAGGCACAACTAGCGCCATTTGAGATTGCTGAGACCGCCCTAACGTTTTATCAGTTTGCCTTATTCTGCGAGTCAACCAATCTGCCGTTATTGAACCGAACCCCGCTATGGGGGCAGTACGGGGATCATCCTATGGTGAACGTGGGGTGGACGGAAGCTGTAGCATACGCCAATTGGCTTAGTGCGCAGCATGGACTTCCTCTTTGTTATGCCATCGATACAGTAAATACCATCAATAACACCGTGATAGAAGACCAGACCAATTACTATTGGCAATGGACGGTCGATTGGGAAAAAGATGCCAAAGGGTATCGTTTACCTACTGATAACGAGTGGTATCTGGCAGCTTTAGGTGGGGTGGGTGCTCGAAAGTATGCGTATTTTGGTGGGGATAATTTGGACGAAGTGGGTTGGTACAACCTAAATTCCGGAGTTGAGCTGCTTACAAATACAGAAGATGGAACAGAAATATGTAGCGATTTGAGGCACACCCATCCGGTAGGTGAGAAAAAACCAAATGCGCTGGGATTATACGATATGTCCGGCAATGTGTTCGAATGGTGTTGGGACGATATTTCTTTAGAAAGTAGTTATGTGCAGGACCAGGAAGACCATTGGTATTGTCGGATGGCCAGGGGTGGAGCCTGGAGCGTAGAGTCAGATTATGCCAGTTCGGATAAAAGTATGTATATCGGGGCTCCTGGTCATCGAGACTTCAGCATAGGGTTTAGACTTGTTCGGACTGTTTAAGCAGGATGGGTACTGGAGTAGCTAAAATCGACTATTGCGGGGAGGCCGTCCGAAAAGTATTCCGCCGTCTTCAGCGGCGGAAAAAAAAGGTCTTTGGCTGCGAATACCGCCAAAGACCTTACGGAACAGCTCCCTGTTACCAGATGCTGGGGTGCCTGTTGCCATAAAGGGCAACGGGCACCCCAAAACCTACTTGAAAGGCACCTGAACCGGTATTTTTGCCTGGATTCCATTGGATTTTCGAATCGCTTGCCATTCACTGAAAAGGGGGTAAAATGCAGGAAACTCGGATTTTACCAAGCGAGCCTGACGCAATTCTTCGTCTTTTTGGCTGGTCAGCTCTTCAACCAAACGCTGGATGGGGTCGGGGATACTTGGATAATCCGCCAC
>Ga0172373_10003247_pt1 | contig 24005 bp, 17 predicted proteins | sample Lak10m_2_FD_114546 | JGI IMG/M metagenome (GOLD analysis project Ga0172373, IMG submission 114546) | Freshwater microbial communities from Kabuno Bay, South-Kivu, Congo - kab_092012_10m | ecosystem: Environmental > Aquatic > Freshwater > Lake | place: Democratic Republic of the Congo...
GAGGCCGACTGCCTAATGTCTGCCCTGCAGGTCGACCAGGCGATTGCGCAGATGGCAGGCGACATCAGGGCGCGGCTCAAGCACACCAATCCCATGGTGTACTGTGTTATGAATGGCGGTCTGATCTTCGCAGGCCAACTCATCCCAAAGCTCGACTTTCCCCTGGAGGTCGCCTATCTGCATGCCACCCGTTATGGTCACGCGCTTACCGGAACCTTTCTGGACTGGCGGGTTCGCCCAACCCATGACATAACCGGCCGTTCGGTTCTCGTTATTGATGACATCCTAGATGAAGGCCATACCCTTGAGGCCATCGTGAACTACCTAAAATCAGAGGGCGCCAAAGAGGTCTTAACCGCGGTATTAGTCCACAAGATTCACGATCGAAAAGTTCGTCCCGGCCAGCGCGCGGACTTCAGCGGACTCGATGTCGAAGACCGCTATCTATTCGGGTGCGGCATGGACTACAAAGGTTATTGGCGAAACCTTCCTGGGATCTACGCGCTGAAGGAATCCGGCTAACTTAGCCGAAACGCCCGGTAATATAGTCTTCGGTCTCTTGTTTCTTGGGCTTAATGAAAATCTCGTCAGTCTTGCCATACTCCACCATCTCACCAATATACATGTAGGCGGTGAAATCTGAAACACGTGCAGCCTGCTGCATATTGTGAGTCACAATCGCCACCGTATAGTCGGTCTTAAGCTCGTGCACCAGTTCCTCAACCTTGGCCGTGGAGATCGGATCTAAGGCCGAGGTAGGCTCGTCGAGCAGAATCACCGAGGGCTTTACCGCAACAGAGCGGGCGATGCAGAGCCGCTGCTGCTGACCGCCCGAGAGCGCAAGCCCGCTCTGATTGAGCTTATCTTTTGCCTCATTCCATAGTGCTGTTTTGGTCAGGGCCCACTCAACACGGACATCCATCTCAGCCTTCGGCAGATCCTCATAGAGTCTAACGCCAAATGCGATGTTGTCGTAGATCGACATTGGAAATGGCGTCGGCTTCTGGAAGACCATCCCAATACGTGCACGCAGAAGATTCAAATCCTGCTTGGGATCAAGAATATTCTGGCCATAGAAATTAATCTCACCCTCGGCGCGCTGCCCAGGATAGAGGCTATACATACGATTGAGTGTCCGAAGCAGCGTCGATTTTCCGCAGCCTGAGGGACCGATAAATGCCGTAACCTTCCGCTCGGCAATATTCAGGTTGATGTCCTTAAGGCCCTGAAACTTCCCGTAGTAGAAGTCGAGGTGACGAATCTCAATCGCGTGCTTTAAAGCTTCTGTGTGATCACTCATGTCTGTTCTCTTGTCTTCTATCGGTCTTGGCGATTCGTTGTGTTCACTATTAAGGTTCTTGACAATTGAATTCTCTGTTACTCAAAGGTCTAGCTCTTGACTGTTTTATCTCGGAAAAAGACGCGCGCAACAATATTGAGCACCAATACTGAGAGCGTAATCAGTAGAGCCCCACCCCACGCCAGTCGCACCCAGTTCTCATAAGGGCTCATCGCAAACTGAAAGATCACCACTGGCAGATTCGACATGGGTGAATTCATATTTATTGTGAAGAACTGGTTATTCAATGCGGTAAACAGCAAGGGGGCTGTTTCTCCGCTAATTCGCGCAATCGCCAGTAAGAGGCCCGTGACAACGCCGCTCTTTGCGGCCCGTAGTGTCACCATCGTTGCTACCTTCCAGCGTGGCGCACCCAAGGCAAATGCAGCCTCGCGGAGGCTTCCAGGAACGAGACGCAGCATATTCTCGGTCGTTCGAAGCACGACAGGGATTGCAATCAGCGACAGCGCAATCATTCCGGCCCAACCGGAGAAATGCTTCACCTGGGCAACTAGGATCGCATAGACGAAAAGTCCCAGAACAATCGAAGGCGCGCTCAACATAATGTCGGTGACAAACCTTGTCACCTCAGCCGTTTTGCTCTGATCACCATATTCGGCAAGGTAAACCCCGGCAAGAATTCCTATGGGCGTGCTCACCAGGGTTGCAAATCCCACCATCAGGAGACTACCCACAATTGCATTCGCAAGGCCACCGCCTTCGGTGCCAGGCGCCGGCGTTGACTGGGTAAACATATTCCAATCGAGGGCGGCGAATCCGTTGATAAACAAGACCGAGAGGATCCAGAGCAACACAAATAGGCCGAGAGTCATTGCCATCATCGACAATGTGAGACCGATTCGATTGGTTCGAACGCGTTTTCGGTAGAGTTTCTGATCCATACGATTCCTAGGTCTTGAGCCCCTTCGCACGTTCGGTGCGAAGAATCAGGATCTTGGCGAACGCCAAAACGATAAAGGTGATGAGAAAGAGTAAGAGGCCGAGAGCGAACAGAGTCGAGAGATGGAAATCAGCCGCCTCTCCGAACTCGTTGGCCAGAGTCGAGGCAATTGACGAGCCCGGAGAAAACAACGATGTGCCGATTCTCTGGGAGTTACCAATTACGAAGGTTACGGCCATGGTCTCGCCAAGTGCTCGGCCAAGGCCCAACATAATGCCGCCGATGACACCCTGCTGGGTGTAGGGCAAGACGATGAAGCGAACGACTTCCCAGGTCGTGCAGCCGACCCCATAGGCAGATTCACGAAGAATCGGTGGAACAATCTCAAATACATCTCGCATCACAGCCGCAATAAAGGGCAGGATCATAAACGCCAACACAAGCCCCGCGGCCAGAATTCCGATCCCGTTGGTTGCCCCGCCAAATAATGGGCCAATCAATGGCATCTGACCCAAGGTGGATTGCAAAGCCGGCTGGCCATACTCGGCAAACAACGGCGCAAAGATAAAGAGCCCGAACATCCCGTAGATAATGGAAGGCACAGCTGCGAGCAGCTCAATTGCCGTGCCGAGAGGTCGCCTCAGCCAGACGGGGCAGGTCTCTGTGAGAAAGAGTGCAATCCCGAAACTTAAGGGCACCGCAATGAGCACCGCAATTGATGCGCTGGTCAGCGTGCCGAAAATCGCAATCGCCGCACCGAATTCTTCGTTGATGACGTCCCACTCAGCCCGCCAGAGAAATTCGATTCCAAACTTCTGGAATACTGGCCAGGAAACCACCGCGAGCGACAGGAGAATACCTACCAAAGCCGCTAATACGATTAGTGAAAAACTAAGGGTAAGTTTATGAAAAATGAAGTCCTGCTTACGTTGCTTCTTAACGACCTCTAAACGCCGTTGGTCAAGCAGACCGGCTTCGGCAGACAACGTATCCATTCAGGCTCCAGAATTAACCACTGCAGGAAAACAGGGAGAGTAACAAGAGGGGGTAGCCCCGCTAGGCCACTCCCCTCATGGTTCTCAATCGTACCTTGAATTACTTCGCGACCTGATTCCAGACCTTGCTACGAATCTGGTCAGTCAGTGAATCAGGCAGGGGCACATAATCAAGCTCGAGGGCGAGATTTTTGCCGTTCTTGAAGGCCCAATCAAAGAACTTCAAGGCCTCTTGTGACGCTGCCTTGTCCGCCGGGCTCTTATACATCAGGATGAATGACGCCGTTGAAATTGGCCATGTCTGTGCGCCCCTCTGGTCAACGATCGATAGACCCATTCCTGGCACCGAGAACCAATCTGCACCCGCAGCAGCGGCAGCGAAGGTCTTGTCATCGGGCGATACATAGTTACCGTCTTTGTTGCGTAACTGCAAGAAATTCAGGTTGTTTTTCTTGACATAGGCATATTCAACATAGCCGATTGCCCCTTTCACGCGCGCTACGTTCGCAGCGACCCCCTCATTCCCCTTGCCGCCAACCGACGACGCTGCGGGCCATTTCACAGCTGCGCCCTTGCCGACTTTGTCGGCCCACGACTTACTCGCTAAGGTCAGGTAATCGGTGAAGTTAAAGGTTGTGCCCGAGCCGTCTGCACGGTGAATCACCGTGATGTTCTCATTCGGCAGCTTCTTTCCGGGGTTCAGGGCCGCGAGCTTAGGATCATTCCATTTCAGAATATTCCCCATAAACACTTCCGCCAGGATCTCGCCCGTGATGCGAAGCTCTCCCGGCTTAAATCCGTCAAGATTGATAATGGGAACCGTTCCACCAATGATCGCGGGGAATTGCACCATGCCGTCCTTGTCAAGCTCAGCGCCTGGAACCGGGGCATCGGTCGCACCGAAAGTGACCGTTTTCGCGCGGATCTGACGAATGCCGCCTGAGGATCCGATCGATTGATAATTCAATCCAACGTTCGTGACCTTTTTGTAGGCTTCAGCCCATTTTGCATAGATGGGATAGGGGAAACTCGCCCCTGCGCCGGTGATGTCCGCCGCCTGTGCTGCGGAGATCAGCGTGAATGCGGAGGCCGCTACAACCATTAATCGTTTAAACGTCGTCTTCATAACTCTTCCTATTTAAGAATTAACATTTCGGGGTAACACGACTCCTGACCCGCTTTGCGATTCACTAGGTTTTGGGTCTTCTGGACTCTAACCGCCGAATGTTTCAGCCGCATGACAATCCAAGGCCATGCCCACGATTAAAAAAGCCATAACAATCGTCACCGGCGTGGGCGCGATCGTCCACGCTGACGTGGTCTGGCCCTTGGTGCTCTACAAGTTGCTGACTCTGCTCTAGCCGCAGTGCGCCTTAAGCGCCCCCGCCACCGACTGGGCGGTCGTCTCGCAGAGGGCGGAATCATTCGCCTCAACCATCACCCGTACCACGGGCTCGGTGCCTGAACTACGAATTAAAAGACGGCCCGATTTCCCAAGAATCTTCTGGGCTGCAGCGCAGGCCTGAGTGACCTCGGGAATCTTCTGCCAGTCCTTGCTCCCAGTAACAGGAACGTTGATGAGAGTCTGCGGATAGCGCGTAAACTCTGCCACCACCTCGGATAGGGGCTTACCAAACCGAACGATTGCTGCAAGCACCTGGAGCGCGCTGACAATGCCATCTCCTGTGGTGTGTTGATCAAGACAGAGAATGTGGCCTGAAGATTCACCACCAATATTCCAACCTGTTTCTTTGAGCATCTCGAGTACATAACGATCACCCACCTTGGATCGTTGGAAGTCAATATGTAGCTTTTCCATTGCCCGCTCAAACCCAAGATTGGTCATCAGTGTTCCCACCACACCGACGACTGAATCCATGCTGACGTGACGAAGCCGGTCTTTCACAATCGCAAAGAGCAGCTGATCTCCATCAAAGACACTGCCTTGACCATCGACCATAATCAGGCGGTCGCCATCACCGTCGAGCGCAATTCCATAATCCGCCCGCTCCGAGACAACCCGTTTCGCAAGCGCCTTCGGGTGGGTCGCGCCGACACCCGCATTGATATTGAACCCATCCGGCTCGTGACCCATAACAATGACCTCTGCACCCAATTCATGGAATACAGGTGAGGCCACCTGATAGGCGGCTCCATTTGCGCAATCCACCACAAGCTTTAGACCCCGAAGCGAGAGTTCGCCGGGAAATGTGTTTTTACAGAACTCAATATAGCGGCCGGAGGCGTCGTTAAGTCTACGAACTTTCCCAAGCTTATCGGCGCTCTGGCATTGGGCCGGCTCATCAATCACCGCCTCAATTTCTTCTTCTATGGCATCGGAGAGTTTTTCGCCATCGCCATTAAAAAACTTAATTCCGTTGTCATCGAAGGGATTGTGCGAGGCACTGATCACGATACCGGCCGACAATCGAAGCGTCCGGGTGAGATAGGCCACAGCAGGCGTTGGCATCGGGCCCACTAACAAGACATCAACCCCGGCCGCACTAAACCCAGACTCCAGCGCCGACTCGAGCATGTAGCCGGAAATCCGAGTATCTTTTCCAATCAATACCGTTGGATGGGCCCCCGCCGGCTGCGCACGACTCGCTAAGACTCGCCCGGCAGCCATCCCCAGTCGTAGGACGAACTCCGGGGTAATGGGTGGCTGGCCCACTTTGCCTCGAATGCCATCCGTTCCGAAATATCGTCGCCTCATCTCACCATTCTAATGCGGCCCAGACACGTAGGGCATCGGCGGTCGCCTTGACATCGTGAACACGCAGAATCTGTGCGCCCTGGTTGGCGGCCCATAGGGCTGCGGCCACACTTGCCGCCGCTCGCTCATTCGGTGCCGTAGCCTGAGCACGATGCAAGCCGGCTGCGCCCGCCCGCATGGGGCGCGCCATTAAGTCGCCGATCATGCGCTTTCGCGAGACACCCACTAAGACAGGGTAGCGTGCCGAGATTGCAGCAATTGACCGCAAGAGTTCCAGATTGTGATGGAGTGTTTTTCCAAACCCAAATCCAGGATCTAGAAGGATGCGGCCCGGATCAACCCCCTGGGCAATCAGGGCATCACGCTGAGTCTGCAGAAAGCCCCAGACCTCCTCGACCACATCCCCATAGGTTGGATTGGCCTGCATCGTCTCTGGTTCGCCTTGCATATGCATGACACACAGGCCGCATCGACTCTCGGCTGCCAACAGAAATGCTCGGGGATCACGAAACCCATTGACGTCGTTAATAATGTCAACGCCAAGTCCGATGGCTGCTGCCATCACCTCGGGCCGGCGCGTATCAATAGAGATTGGAACGCCGACCCCGAGTAGCCCCTCAATCACTGGCAAGACACGGTCCATCTCCTGTTGCACACTAATCGGTATTGAACCTGGGCGCGTTGACTCCCCACCAATATCCAGAATGTCCGCACCCGCATCAACGAGCGTCTCCGCATAGGCGATCGCGTGTTGCGGATCTAAGTCGGGACGAAAAAATGCACCGCCGTCTGAAAAGGAGTCGGGTGTGACATTCACAATACCCATGATCAGAGGCCGTCCAAGATACTCGAAGCTGTATCGACCACAAATAAAAACCGGCGGGATCTCCGCCGGTTTTCTATGCATAACCACCTGTCACCATCAGGCTGCCGCGGGTGCCGTGGGCGCCACACCCGTTGGCCCAGGGCCTGAGCTGGGGGTGTTACCGGAACCTGTCTGCTTTGGTGGACGGGGTGGGCGACCCTCAACGATGTCATTGATCTGATCTGCATCAATGGTTTCCCACTCAAGCAAGGCATTAGCCATGGCATGCATCTTGTCGGCATTTTCCTCAATGATCTTGCGAGCGACCGCATACTGCTCATCAATAATTCTTCGAATCTCGCTATCAACTTTCTGCATCGTCGACTCTGAGACCTGTGTCGTTTTCGTTACCGATCGGCCCAGAAAGACTTCACCCTCGTTTTCGGCGTAGACCATTGGCCCCAAGATGTCGGACATTCCGTAGCGGGTCACCATATCGCGTGCGAGCGCAGTCGCCCGCTCAAAGTCATTCGAAGCACCGGTTGTCATCTGATCCATGAAGACCTCTTCGGCAATTCGACCGCCGAACAAGACTGAGATCGTACTGAGCATGCGCATCTTGTCCATGCTGTAACGATCACCCTCGGGTAGTTGCATGGTGACCCCCAGCGCACGGCCACGGGGGATAATGGTGACCTTGTGAACGGGATCCGTCTTGGGCAGCATCCGGGCAACGAGAGCATGACCCGACTCATGATAGGCGGTGTTTTTGCGCTCTTCCTCAGGCATCACCATCGATTTACGTTCTGCGCCCATCATGATTTTGTCTTTTGCTTTTTCAAAATCACTCATCTCGACAACCCGGCCGTTTCGGCGCGCCGCAAAGAGCGCCGCCTCATTGACCAGATTGGCGAGATCGGCGCCGGAGAACCCCGGAGTACCGCGGGCCAGAATATCGGCGCGGACATCGCTCGCAATCGGAACCTTGCGCATGTGGACATTCAGGATCTGCTCGCGCCCACGGACATCGGGCAGGCTCACGACGACCTGGCGGTCGAAACGCCCTGGACGCAAGAGCGCGGGATCGAGAACATCCGGACGATTGGTCGCGGCGATCACGATCACCCCCTGCGACGCCTCAAACCCATCCATCTCAACAAGCATCTGATTGAGCGTCTGCTCACGCTCGTCGTTTCCACCGCCAAGGCCTGCGCCCCGCTGACGACCCACTGCATCGATCTCGTCGATAAAGATGATACAAGGCGCATTCTTCTTTGCCTGCTCAAACATATCGCGCACACGCGCGGCACCCACCCCGACAAACATCTCAACGAAATCAGAGCCTGATATTGAGAAAAAAGGGACTTTCGCCTCGCCTGCAATCGCCTTAGCGAGCAAGGTTTTACCCGTTCCCGGTGGGCCCACCATCAGCACACCACGCGGGATATGCCCACCAAGCTTTTGGAATTTTGAAGGGTCGCGAAGAAATTCGACCAGCTCATGGACATCTTCTTTGGCCTCATCACAGCCGGCAACATCAGCAAATGTAATGTTGTTCGCATTCTCATCCATGAGGCGGGCCTTTGATTTGCCGAAGGAGAACGCCCCGCCCTTGCCGCCACCCTGCATCTGGCGCATAAAAAACACCCAGACGCCGATCAGCAACAGCATTGGGAACCACGACACGAAAATACTCATCAATAAGGAAGGCTCTTCCTCGGCTTTTGCGGAGACTCTGACGCCAAACTTCATGAGGTCGGACACCATCCAGAGATCCTGAGGGGTATTGACGGTAATCTGACGCTCATCGGAGGTGAGTGCGCGAACGGTGCGGCCCTCGACGGAGGCCGACTTAATCCGACCCTGTCGGGCTTCTTCCATGAACTGGGAATACGGCATCTCCGGCCCACGTGTCTGCCGGTTATCGAACTGCCGAAATACCGTGAACAAGACCAGCGCAATCACCATCCAGATGGCTGCTTTGGGAATCATATTGTTCAAGGCGTTACTCCTTCGTGAGGCACTCGGTTAAGAAACAGGGATCCGTCGCGCCAAAGGCTGCTCAGTCAAGACGGACGACCCTCTTGGATTCTATTCCCCAAGGGAAGTTTCCTCAACGGCGGCGGGGCGGACGGGACGTGCTTTTCAGTGATTAAGTGGGGCCCAAGCCACGCTTTTCAAGGGTTTCACAGACGTTTAGGGGGTTTTAGCCGTCGACCAAGCAGAAAAGTCTCAGAGGAATGGGCCCGTGAGGCGGGGGGCTTACGGGCAGCCACCGTGACAAAGTGACGCTTAAACGTCTCAACGATCTGGCTATAACCGCTGCCATTAAAGGCCTTCACCAACAAAGACCCCTGCGGCTTAAGGTGCATCAGGGCAAAATCAAGAGCGAGCTCACAGACATGGAGCATACGGGCGGCGTCCGCCGATTCGACCCCCGACAGATTGGGCGCCATATCGGAGACCACTAAGTCCACCTTCTCACCGCTAAGTCGGTCACCAAGTGCCTGGGCCACCGCCTCCTCTCGGAAATCACCCTCAAGGAAATCGACGTCTGCAATGGGCTCCATGGGCAGGATATCCAGCGCAAAAATCTTGCCGTGGACCCGCTTGCCGACATCGCCGGCGCGTTTTACCGACATGATCTCGCGTAAGACCTGCGACCAGCTCCCCGGTGCGCTCCCGAGGTCGACGACGGTCATGCCGGGTTTGATCAGATCATCTTTTTCGTGAATCTCGAGCAGCTTAAATGCAGCCCGTGACCGGTAGCCTCGCCCCTGCGCCTTGCGGACATAAGGGTCTGTAAGGTGCATGTGTAACCACTGAGGGTTGAACTTGTTTTTAGCCGTAGCGAACGTCCAGGATTTCGACCTCACGCGCGCCACCCGGCGCATGCACCACGGAGACATCGCCCACCGACTTTCCAATTAAGGCACGCGCAATGGGGCTGGAAATTGAGATCTTTCCTTCCTTCAAATCAGCCTCATCTTCTCCAACAATTTCATAGACCGATCGCTGATCGCTCTCGATATCCACGACCTCCACAGTCGTTCCAAACACCACACGGCCATCGCGTTCTAACTGCGAGACATCAATAATCTGCGCCGTTGAGAGTTTGCTCTCAAGCTCTGCGATGCGGCCTTCAATGAATCCCTGGCGCTCCTTGGCGGCATCGTATTCAGCATTCTCAGAGAGATCGCCTTGGGCGCGTGCTTCTGCGATTGCATTGATCACCGAGGGGCGCTCAACGTGTTTTAGGCGTGTGAGCTCTTCTTTTAATCGCTCTGCACCCCGGACGGTTAGCGGCGTGGTGCTCATGATGATGTCCTCATAGTCAGAATTTTTTTATGCATGGTTTGAACGTCGATCACGGTCAGCGTCGCGTCAGCAAGGTGCCGAATCCCTTCAACTGCAGCCCTCGCCCCGGCAATGGTGGTGTAAGTCGTAACCCGGGAGGCCAGAGCAGTTGTTCGGATCGAACGGGAATCGGTGATTGCAGAACGTTTTTCCTCGACCGTGTTGATGACGAACTGTACATCACCGTTTTTGATCATGTCGACCACGTGGGGCCGTCCCTCAGTGACTTTGTTGACGGTTGCGGCGGGGATTCCAGCCCCCGAGATCGCCGCCGCGGTTCCTCGGGTGGCGAGGATCTTGAAGCCCAGCGCATGGAGCATTCTTGCAATGTCGACCATTGCAGGTTTATCGCTATTTTTGACACTAATAAACGCACAGCCCGCGGTCGGCAGCTTTACTCCCGCGCCAAGCTGTGACTTCACGAAGGCCTCCGCAAACGACTCTCCAACGCCCATAACCTCGCCGGTCGACTTCATCTCCGGGCCAAGGATGGTGTCAACGCCCGGAAATTTTACGAACGGAAAGACGGCCTCTTTGACGGAGAAGTACGGCGGAGAGACTTCCTCGCCAATCGCCTGTTGATCTAGTGAGAAGCCCAGCATCGCCCGTGCAGCAATCTTTGCAAGAGGCAGGCCGGTTGCCTTTGACACATAGGGCACTGTCCGGGATGCGCGGGGGTTAACCTCTAATACGAAGACGCTGCCGTTTTGGATGGCGAACTGAACATTCATTAAGCCCACAACATTCAAGGCCCGCGACATCAATGCTGTCTGCCGCTTGAGTTCCTCGATCATGGTGTTCGATAACGAGTATGGCGGTAGGCTGCAGGCGGAATCACCGGAGTGGACACCCGCCTGTTCAATATGCTCCATTACACCACCAATGAACACCCGCTTGCCATCAGAAAGGCTGTCGACATCCACCTCTATTGCATCGTTTAAAAAACGATCGAGCAGCACAGGAGAATCGTTTGAGACTTTTACAGCCTCACGCATATAACGCTCGAGATCGCGTTGCTCATGGACAATTTCCATGGCACGTCCGCCAAGAACATAGCTCGGCCGGACCACCAGTGGATAGCCAATCTCTTGGGCGAGACGAATCGCCTCTTCCTCGGTCCGCGCGGTTCGGTTCGGCGGCTGCCGCAACTCGAGTTTGATCAAGAGCTTCTGGAATCGCTCCCGATCCTCAGCGATATCAATCGACTCAGGAGAGGTCCCCACGATTGGAACGCCAGCCGCTTCTAAGGCTTTTGCGAGCTTCAAGGGGGTCTGGCCGCCGTACTGAACGATGACGCCAACCGGCTTTTCTTTATCAACAATCTCAAGAACATCCTCAAGCGTGAGGGGCTCAAAATACAAGCGGTCAGAGGTGTCGTAATCCGTTGATACTGTTTCCGGGTTGCAGTTAACCATGATGGTCTCAAACCCATCTTCGCGCAGTGCCATTGCCGCATGGACACAGCAGTAATCAAACTCGATTCCCTGACCAATCCGGTTTGGCCCCCCGCCTAAGACCATCACCTTCTTATTGTTCGTGGGATGGGACTCGCACTCGTCTTCGTAGGTTGAATAAAAGTAGGAAGTTGCCGTCGAGAATTCTGCAGCGCAGGTGTCGACACGCTTATAAACAGGCCGAATGTTAAGGGTGTGACGGAGCTTACGCACCTCACCCTCGGTCGTGTCGAGTAGGTAGGCCAGACGTCGATCCGAGAAGCCCTTGCGCTTCAGGCCGCGCAGGCTCTCGGCATCAAGATCAGAGAGCGTACATTTATCAAGCGCCAACTCGATATCGATTAACTCTTTAATCTGAACCAAGAACCAGGGGTCGATCTTTGTGAGCTGATGGACTTCTTCTACAGAGAACCCGCAGGCAAAGGCATCGCCGACATACCAGATTCTCTCGGGTCCGGGCTCCCCCAATTCCTCTTCGATACGCTCACGATCCGTGGTCTTCTGATTCATGCCGTCGACGCCGACTTCGAGACCCCGCAGTGCCTTCTGAAAAGACTCCTGGAATGTCCGGCCCATCGCCATGACCTCGCCTACCGATTTCATCTGCGTCGTGAGGTGGGCGTCGGCAGAGGGAAACTTCTCGAACGCGAATCGCGGTACCTTCGTTACGACATAATCGATGGACGGCTCGAAGGAGGCGGGCGTCGCCCCGCCGGTAATCTCGTTTCTAAGTTCATCTAAGGTGTAGCCAACCGCGAGTTTGGCGGCGACCTTTGCAATTGGAAATCCCGTTGCCTTTGAGGCGAGCGCCGATGACCGGGAGACCCGTGGATTCATTTCAATCACAATCAGGCGGCCATTGGCTGGATTCACTGCGAACTGAACGTTGGACCCGCCAGTATCTACACCGATCTCGCGAAGAATTGCGATCGATGCATTGCGCATGATCTGGTATTCCTTATCGGTAAGCGTCTGCGCAGGTGCCACGGTTATGGAGTCACCCGTATGGATTCCCATGGGATCAAGATTCTCAATCGAGCAGACAATAATGCAGTTATCGGCACGGTCTCGAACGACTTCCATCTCGTACTCTTTCCAGCCGATCAACGATTCCTCGATCAGCAACTCCGAGGTGGGGGAGGCCTCGATCCCCCGCTTGCAGATCGTTTCAAACTCTTCCGCGTTATAGGCAATACCACCGCCCGTTCCACCGAGGGTAAAACTTGGTCGAATCACTAATGGAAAGCCACTACCCCCCGTCATCTGACCAATTTCTTTCTGGACTATCCAGGCCTCTTCTAAGGTATGGGCAACACCCGACTTGGCGGAATCGAGCCCAATGGCCGTCATCGCTTCTTTGAACTTCAGCCGGTCTTCCGCCTTTTCGATCGCCTCTTCCTTAGCGCCGATTAACTCGACCCCAAATTTCTCAAGCACACCCTCGCGATGAAGATCCAGGGCGCAGTTCAATGCCGTCTGGCCACCCATCGTTGGCAGTAGCGCATCGGGGCGCTCTTTGTCGATAATTTTCGAAACAACCTGCCAGGTAATGGGCTCGATGTAGGTGACATCGGCTGTCTCGGGATCGGTCATGATGGTGGCCGGATTGGAGTTGACCAGCACCACCCGATAGCCCTCTTCTTTTAATGCCTTACAGGCCTGGGCACCAGAGTAATCAAACTCGCACGCCTGACCGATGACGATCGGGCCGGCACCAATGATGAGGATGGTCTTCAGATCATCACGCTTAGGCACAAGAACCCCCTGGCTGCCCCGAAGACGCTCGCATTAAGGTGATAAAGCGATCAAAGAGTGGCCCGATATCATGAGGGCCAGGGCTTGCCTCGGGATGTCCCTGGAAAGAAAACGCTGGCACATCAGTTCGGGCAAGCCCTTGAATGGACTGATCAAATAAAGAGCGATGCGTTACACGAAGCGTTGCCGGCAGACCGATCGGGTCAACAGCGAATCCGTGATTCTGTGAAGTGATAAAGACACGTTTGGTATCGAGGTCTTGAACGGGATGATTGGCACCATGGTGGCCGAATTTCATCTTCAAGGTCTTCGCCCCCGAGGCCAGCGCCATAATCTGGTGACCCAGACAGATGCCGAATACGGGAATTCGTTTTTCCATCGCGGCCTTCGCAGCTGCGATTGCATAGTCACAGGGCTCGGGATCACCCGGGCCGTTGGAGAGAAACACGCCGTCGGGTGCCATCGCCTCGATTTCGGTAAATGCGGTCTGCGCAGGAACGACCGAGACGGCACAGCCACGGTCGACCAGCATCCGAAGGATGTTGTGCTTGACGCCAAAGTCAAACGCAACAACATGGAATTTTTTCTCCGCGTCCACCGGGGCCCCCGCAGCGGCGTCTTGACCGAGTCGCCAGGACCCCTTCGCCCAACCATAAACCTTTGGTGTCGTAACGACCTTCGCCAAATCCATTCCCTGAAGACCCGGGAACTTCTTTGCAGCATCAATCGCGCTTTGGGCGTTCAGCGATTCACCAATCTGACCGGCCAATAAGGCGCCGTTCTGCGCACCTTTTTCCCGCAGGATCCGTGTGAGTTTTCGGGTGTCGATGCCCGCAATACCGACGATGCCAGCGCCCTTTAGGGAATCAGATAGATTGTCCTGGGATCGAAAATTGGAAACGACCTGCGAGAGATCTCGGATCACTAGACCCGCCGCATGCATGGATCGCGATTCAGCATCGTCGGAATTCATTCCAACATTGCCAATGTGCGGATAGGTCAGGGTAACGATCTGGCGGCTGTAGCTTGGGTCAGTCAGAATTTCTTGATAGCCCGTCATCGCGGTGTTGAAAACGACTTCCCCTACCGACAGACCGCTGGCACCAATAGACTGCCCTTGAAAGACCGTGCCATCGGCGAGCGCAAGAAGAGCCGGAGCCATGGTCGAAGACTGGCGAAACAACAAGAATTACTCCCGGAATTTTTTCGATTATACGGCTTAACCGCCCGAAGCAAAAATCACGATGGTGGTGATGAAACCTCCCAGCCAGGCAAGGGTTCTTGCGGTCGACCGATTCGCAAGATAAAACCCGATGTAGAACACGCGCGCAACAACAAAGAGAACGGCAAGGTCATCAACCTTGCCCGGATCTGCCTTCGTCAACATCGCCACCACGACGGCAATCCCAAACCAGGTGAAGGCCTCCCAACTGTTTTGCTGCGCGCCATTAGCCCTTTGTCGATGACCCTCTTGCCGGGCGAGCCACTCGCGGGGATGCTGGTTATCAAAATCTGAGGCGCCCCACTTCGAGATACCGGCACAGACGATTGGTAGCCATCCCGCAATCAATACACACCAGAGTGCTGTCGACATTTAAATTTTCTTTCTATCGCGCATGGCCTGCGCAATGGTTCCAAGATCAATGTATTCCAACTCTCCGCCAACCGGAACGCCTCGGGCAAGCCTCGAGATTCTTCGGGTCGACTCATCGACCAGACCCTTCGAACGCAGCAGCGTTTCGATCGCATGGGCAGTGGCCTCTCCCTCGGGTGTGAAGTTGGTTGCAATGACCACCTCCTTGACCTCAATATCACGAACACGGGCCACCAGCCGATCGAGATGGATCTCTTTAGGTCCGATGCCATCAAGCGGCGAGAGCTTGCCCATTAATACGAAATACAAACCTCGCCAGGCGTGACTCTGCTCAACCGCAAGAAGGTCAGAGGGCGACTCGACAACGCAGAGTTGCGATGGATCTCGATCGGGGCTCTCACAGATTTGACAGATCTGCGCTTCAGTAAACGTGTTGCACTGACGGCAGTGTTGAATGGATTGCACCGCATGCAACAGTGATTGACCGAGCAGTTCAGCCCCCGCTCGGTCGTGTTGCAGCAGATGCAGGGCGAGCCGCTGCGCGGTCTTTGGTCCGATCCCCGGAAGTCTGCGCAATGCCTCGGCGAGTCCATCGAGTGCAGGCGGTGTTGCGGGCAGTGCTTTCAACGGCGAAAGGGGTTAGAACAACTTCATGCCGGGCGGCAGAGGCAGACCTGCCGTTACAGCGGACATCCTTTGCTGAGACACCTGCTCAGCCTTTAAGGCAGCGTCGTTAAACGCGGCAGTCATGAGATCCTGCAGTGTCTCTCGGTCATCCGCATCGGCAGACATGAGACTTGGGTCAATGGCCACCTGCTTCACGATGTGTTTACAGGTCATTGAAATCTTCACAAGCCCCGCTCCGGACTGGCCCTCAACAATTTCCTGCTCAAGGCTGTCTTGAACCTGCTTCATTTTGTCCTGCATCTGCTGGGCTTGTCGCATCAAGCCTGCAATCTGACCCTTCATCATGGTGGTTTTCCTTTCGTGGGGGATGTGGACTAGCGCTTTACTGGCCGGATACTGCCAGGCACGATTTTGCCGCCGAAATCCTGCAAGATTGACTGAACCAGAGGATCGGCGTGAATCGCTGCCTCTGCCCTCGACTGGGCCTGAGCGGCCGCATCAGCATCTTGCGCCGCCGCGGTGAGTGACTCCGTGTTGCCAACCTTCACCTCGATTCTGCAGGGTTTTTCAAAGTATGTTGCAAGCGCATCCTGGGCCTTCGCGATAATTGCGGGCTCCGTCAGGGCGGGGATCGAGACAAGAAACTGACAGTTCACGACCCGCCCCGCATCCTCACACCGAACGAGTTGGGCCTGTTGCACAAACTGTCGGGCAAGGCCCGAGACCCCGAGACTTCGGGAAATTGTGGGCCACTGCTCGCTCGTTAACGATGCTGCCGCCAGACTCTCGCTGAGATTATCGGCCCTCGGGCTATCCGGACCCTTGACGATCGCCTCGCGATGGGCACCATTCTTCGCCAGAGTGGTGACATTGGCTCCGGCATTGGCGGATTTTGGCTGACTTGAAGTAGCGCCAGAACGCGCAGCCTCACGGCCAGCCGAATCGGACTTTGCCGCTGCAGTCGGCTGGAACGCAAACAATCGTAATAACGTCATCTCAAGGCCTGTGCGCTCATCGGGCGCGAGACCCAGATCGCGGCGACCTAGCACTGTGATCTGATAGTTCAATTGCAAGAGCTCTGCGGACATCTTGTCCGCCAAAATGGCGACAGTGCCCGTTGGATCCTCGTTGGACGCAATCGAGAGCGCTGCAAGGGCGGCCGCCTGATGAAACCATTTTGCCATTTCGGCAAGTACCGCATCAGCTGATGCGCCAGCCGTAAGTAACGCCTCCATCGCGTTGAAGGCATCCTGTGGTGCGTGATCCGCAATCTGACGCAAGAGTGTGGCGAGTAGCTCGCGCTGCACGAGCCCGAGCATCGACTGCACAGCGCTATTGGTGACACGCCCAGAGCCGTAAGCAATGGCCTGATCGGTTAACGAGAGACTGTCACGCACACTGCCCTGGGCAGCACTTGAGATCCAGTGCAAGGCGTCTGACTCGGCCTCGATGCCCTCCTGCCCGAGCACCCAGACCAGATGGGAATGCAGGACATCGGGTGCAACATTCTTTAAATTAAATTGCAGACATCGTGATAGCACGGTGACCGGAATTTTCTGCGGGTCGGTTGTGGCCAAGAGAAACTTTACATCCGGCGGCGGTTCCTCAAGGGTCTTGAGCATTGCATTAAATGCATGGTTAGACAACATATGGACTTCATCGATTACATAGACCTTGAATCGTCCGGCAGTCGGGGCAAACTGGGCTTGTTCGAGCAGTTGCTGAATCTCGCCGACACCACGATTCGATGCCGCATCGATCTCGATGTAATCCACGAATCGGCCCGTATCAATCTGCGCGCAGCTGCTGCAGACACCACAGGGGCTGGCACTAATCCCTTGATCACAGTTCAGGGCCTTCGCAATAATCCGGGCCAACGTGGTCTTCCCGGTGCCGCGAGTTCCCGTGAGCAGATACGCATGGTGAAGCCGCTGAGCCTCGAGGGCATGTGATAACGCCTTCACGACATGGTCTTGTCCCACGACCTGCGCAAACTGTTTAGGCCGCCATTTACGCGCCAACACGATAGGTGCCGATGCTCCGGACGGATTGAATTTCTCGGAGCCCGAAAATTCATCGGGAGAAAACAGAGCGTTCGTCATTACAAAAAGGATTTCGTCCTGAAAGAGAGGCGAGCCGGACCCCCGGCACTTGAGGAAATCAGCGTTGGCTGCTTCGTTCCCGACCTGACCAGGTGCACCGAACCCCAATGCGAGGCGGCCCGCCAACCCCTAGTTTACCCCGCGAACGAACCTAACAATCCGCTCTTCGTCTCGGGAACTCTGTAAATTCCGTTTTGTCCCGCGTTGCTTTGAAGTTCCCAGACATGCCCCTCGGCGGTAACGACTCTGGCTGATAGCTGTGCCTGTGGCCGAATTTTCTGAAAGGCACTCTGATAATCGGCCAGCTGCATCGCGTAATCGGCGCGCTCGCTCTCCAGTACGGTCCACTTGAAATCAATAATCCACCAACACTCGGGCGACTGAGAGACGCGCACGACCCGATCCGGCCGCATCAGGGTGCCCCGCGCAGCGTCAAGCGGCCACTCCTGTTCAGCATAGGCGAGAAACGCGGGATTAAAAATCAGCTCTCCAAGTTCTGTTCTCCCGATTCGATCCACAGCCGCCAAGACGTCAGCCTCCGATTGCCGCGGCAACGCAAACTCCGCAATGAGTCGGGCAGCCACCTGAGGCTGCAGCCGAGTGCCAAACTCTAACAACCGATGTAAGGCCTTGCCCTTTCGGATGGCGAGCGTCTCGGCAGAGTTCAGGCGCGACTCGTCATACGAATGCCTCTCGAGTGCAAGACCACGCCAATGGGCGTTTAAATCGCGATCCGCCTTGTCACTTGGAGGGGGGGTGCTCTCAAACTCCCAGACGTCGGTGTGGTCCATGATTCGACCAAACCATGTCTGAGAGAAATCTTTTTTGCCCCTGGTCGCGCTAAAGAGAAGGATATTTTTTGCACGCGTTGCGCCCACATACAGAAGATTGAAATCTTCATCGCGGGATTGTCGCCGCTCCTCCTCCAGAGCCCGAAGCACGATCTCGTTAAACGGGTCGCCCGGCTGCCAGGTCACCAGGTCTTCAATCGCATCACGCGTTGGCTTCCAATTCATGAGCCATCGCAGGCCAGAGTCTGACTTCTCTGGGTCGAGCAGCCCGGCAAGCACCACGACCTTCGCCTCAAGACCCTTTGCACCATGCATCGTTGAGAGCGATAGCGCATCAACACCCGGCATCACACCGGGGCCCGGTGCATCACGATCACTCACCACGGACCATCGATCGAGTTCCTGAAGGAATTTCGGTAGGCTTGGCAGACGACCTGTATCCAAGTCAAGCGCGAGAGCAATAAAAGATTCAAGGTTTGCAATACATTGCAGCCCTCGGCTAGCGGCAAATCGCGCGGCCATACGATCAAAAAGATCATGCGCATGGACAATGCGATCCAAGAGATCGTGAACAGGCAGCCGTGCGGACCAGTCAATCCAACGGGCCAAGATCAGGGCAATCTGCCGCGACCCAGGAGCGTGATGAGCCTTTAGTTTCTCAAACAATGATGCAGGCGGCACTACGGTGGGCTGTTCGACAACGATCTGAGCCAGCGCAGTATCCGAGAGCGCAAATAGTGGGCTCTTCAACACATGAGCACAATCAATATCTGACCAGGGAAACGCAAGAAATCGCAATAACGCGATCACATCAAGGACTTCAGGCGCATTCAGCAGACCTCCTGAACGATCGCTGACAAAGGCAATTCCCGCCTTCGCAAGCGCAGTCTCATAGGGCTGCATATGGGTTCGCGAGCGCACCAGAATCCGCACATCCGACCAACTGATCTCGGGCCTCTGATTTCGAATCTCGTGCAAGGCTCGGGCGATCTGATCCCCCTCTTGGGACCAATCCTCTGCGATTGGAAGCCAGGCGACACGTCCATGATTCTCGGGCGCAAGGGTGTCGTGTCGACTGAAGCGACCCGAATTCGCCATCGCCGGCATCGCCCGGTTCAGAAACTCGATCACTGCTGGGCCGCAACGACGCGTCGAATTTGTCTGGAGTTTTTCCGCGCGAAAATGCGTACCCAACCAATCACTCGCGATTTGAAAAATCTCTGGGTCTGCCCGGCGGAAACGATAGATCGACTGCTTGGGATCGCCCACCAGGAACACCTTTGGTGCCTGCTCTCGAAGGTGCTCGTCGGCCTGATCATACTGCTCAAGCCAGGCCTTTAACATGGCCCACTGGGTTGGGTTGGTGTCTTGAAACTCATCCACCAGGATATGCCGATACCGGGTATCGAGCCGCGCATGAAATGCAGGCGACTGCGGCCCGGCCAGTAGCTCCCAGGCCGTTAACTCCAGGCCCGAAAAATCAATCTCATGGCTCTGGGCCATCACCCGATCGAGGCAGTCGCCTAAGGCCCGCCCACAGACCCAGAGAGCCTCTGTTCTCACCCTTGCCGTGCGCTCATCGATTTCGTCTAAGAGTTGCTTGAAGGCATTGCCGAGGGCGGCCACGTCATCCGCAATCCCCGTTGCCCGCGAACCCCATCGAGGCAGATCGATTGTTTTACGCACAAATTTATCATCCCCGCCTTTGAGGTGAAAGCGTTTTGGGGGATGGTGATCAAACTGTTTTTTCGATTCAATTTGTGTGAGAAATACCTCACGCAAATTGTCAATATCGCGGCTCTGCCAGCAGGCCAACAGGGCATAGAACTCCTCACGCTTTGGTGAGTCTTTATATGCAGAGGCGAGTAAGGCGGCTCGCGGTGCCTGCGTTTTATAAAAACATCTGATTGACTCTTGGTTCTCCGACTGTAGATCCTCCAGCGCCTTCCTGACCTGCTCGGTCGTTCGGTTTGCATCGTTCAACTGCCCTGCAAATGCCCTCCACTCAACCCGTGACCGAACCCAAGACTCCATCGCCGCCTTGGTCTTCGATTCTCCGATCAGCCCCACCATGGGTGCATAAGGAACCTGATGGCTTATCTCAGAGTAAAACATCTGCCATGCCTGGCGCATAAGATCCCATGGACGCTGAGAGAGCGACATCGTTGCGAGGCCGGCCATGGATACGGGGGCCATTGCAGCAACTCTGGAGTACCAGCTATGAAAGGTCGAGATCGTCGGGGGCTGGGGGTCAGTCAGAAACTCCGCAAACACACTGGGTGCGCGCAGCATGCCAGCCGCGAGCGCCTCGCCCGTCAGGCCCCATGAAGAGAGTTTCGCCTCTAACTGCGGTGACGCGAGTGTTGCCATCTCTTTGAGATGGCCAACAACTCGGGTGCGCATCTCGACCGCCGCTTTGTTGGTAAATGTCAACGCCAGAATCGACCGTGGCGGCGTGCCCTCAAGAATCGCGCGGGCAATCCGCGATGACAACAACCAAGTCTTGCCACTACCCGCGCAGGCTTCGACAACAACGCTCTTGGAGGTATCGAGTGCCCGCAGGTTCATTGGTCTTCTTCCTCGATCTCGATACCTGAGAGGTCTGTCCGCCTGCACACACCACGAACCTTGCAATACTTACAGATCTTCTTATCTTTCAAGAGGCCTGTCGCCGAAATTGGCGCTCCCTGACCCATTGCCGTGAGCTCAGAGACCACCCGTTGCATCACCTCCTCTGTAATTTCTGGAATTGATCGGCCAACGGTATCGGTGACGCCAATCTCGTCAACCCGCTCCTGGTTGATGCAGGCGTAGGTCGCCTCCCTGACCGCCCGGTCGACGCCAACCAGCCATGCGTAGAGCGCCAACTGAATATCCTCATGCCCCCGTTTAACGCGTGTGCGAAGCGGGCCGACTGCACTGGTTTTGAAATCAATGAGTAGCGACTCCTGCACGCCCTCTTCGATGCGATCGAGTCGGCCCTTCACGGTGATGCCGAGACCTTCGATCCGACGGACGCTTTCTTGTTCGGTATGCACAATCGTTTTAGGGCGACCTGCTAACCACCTGGCAAGCCCGGGAATCATCGCGCCTGAACTCGCCCGAAGTCTCGATGCGGTGGCCTTTGGTATCGGTAGCTGCACCGCCTGTGAACGCCTGCCTGCGAAAAACGGCTCCTGCAGCAGACGATCAATTTCTCTGGCCAACCAAATCTCCCAATCCTGCGCCGTCATGTCGCTTCGGGTTGCGCCCGAAAGGGCCAGATGAATCAAGGACCCGATATCGGTGGGCGGGCTTTCCTCCGCGAGTGGCGCGAGGGGCCGCAGGCCCATGAGAGTCTGCAGGGCAAACTGATAAGGGCAATTAAAAAGACTCTGAAGCTCAGAGACACTTAACTGCAGTGGCAATGCATAGGGCCATTGGGCATCGTGATCATCAATTAATTGAATGGCCGCATCTTTTCGCAGCGGTCGCTTGCCAATAAGACTGCCCGCATCCTGCCGTTGAATCAGATCACCAGCGTGAAGGGCGAGTAATTCAATCCAGTTCGAGAATTCAACCGCACTGTCCGGTTTGTCTGAACACGCAATTAACACGATCGGTATCGGTGCATTCCAGACCGACTCGAGCTGCGCAAATCCCTGTCGCTCGAGTTCTTGAGGAGGAAGCTGTAACCCCATCTGCGCAAAGCGCTCGGGCTCAAAGAACTGCGCAGTTGGCCTCTCGGGTAGGCGGCCCTCTTCGGCACCGATCACCACTAAGGCCTTTGGTAACTGCCAAGAGAGAGACGCAAGCGAGCAGACCCGCACCGCCGCCGTGCCCGAGGACTCAACAAATCGCGCCTGGTTCAACTCTGCACTCAGCAGGGCCCGCCATAAGGCCCCGGTAATTTGGCAATCATCGCCATGGGTCTGCGCAGCGAGTTCTTTTATGGCCGCCAACACGGTCTGGCCCGCAGGGTCTTGCGCGAGGGGCAACTCAAGCCCGACATACTCAATCCCATCAAGGAGCTGCGTTGCCCACCGGTGGGGAGTCTGTCGGTGTTTGCTTTTTGTAAAGGCTAGGCGGACCGCCGAGAAGGGTAGGAGGCCAGTGCTCAGGAGATCCGTAAGTGTCACCGACGTAACACGACCAAATCCACGCAGTGCTGCATCGAGCCGGCGCCTTTGATCCGCATCGAAATTCCAGGTGTCGTTGAGGCCGCGCGAAACAAACGGAGAATGGACCCACTCCAACACGGTCTGTGTTGTCGCACCACGCGTTAATAAATCGTTAAGCCCCACAACCGCAGTGGCTGCGACGGTAGTGTCGAGCGCCCAGCCTGAGCGATCACTCAGGGCCTCACCCGATCGCTCCATGAGAGCGCGGAGCCTGCGAACCGCTTTTCGATCAAGCGCGACCACGCCAACATCATCCAGACCCTGTGCGCGCCACTCACGGATGGTCTGCGCTGCAGCCCAGGCCGACTCTTCAATCGATTGCGACGCAATTAATCTTCGGGCCTCTTGTGAACCATCAGGCTGACGCGTCTGGACTTCATTGGGCGCAGAAAACCAGACCGAAATATCGTCAAACCCCACCTTAAAGAGTGTCACAGCCATCGCAATTTCTTTCGCGCAGGGCGTTCGGCCCAGACAGAACCAGACCGGCGAGGTCTGCGTCAGGCTGGCCCTCGCCCAGGCCGCCCGGTCGGTTGGCAACTGGTTCTGGGCTTGCAGGCTGCGCAGGGTGTTGAGATCGGATGCCAGGTGTTGGGGCTCTCCATCCAGCTGACCCCAATCCAACGACCCGGGATCTTGGGCGCTCGCAAGCCACTCCCAACCCTCGAAGATCTCCACCCACTGACCCGCCAGATCAAGTGCGGCCTTCGGCGCCCCGCCAAGCGAGGCGGCGATTTCTGGGTGATCAAGGAGCTGCTGAGCAAGCTGAACCCGTCGCGCTGACCGGGCCCGAGGCGGCGGCGCCTTATTGATCCCGACCGCAATCTCGGCGAGCCGTTCAAAGGCCTGGTCAAGGCTTACACACCAGGGAAGCGGTGCACCCTCTTGCCGGCGAGGCCAGCCCGAGTGGCAGAGCAGGGCCTTCAGGCCCTGGGCGGCAAGCGGCGAGTCAACAATGACCACGGGCGTGATCGTTGACTCGGCCAAGGCTGCAGCGACCCGCTCAGCCAAGCGCTCGCTAGCGGGGACAGGATAAAAACGGCAGTCTGTTGCTTTTTTTTCCAACTTGAGGTGTCTTTACCGAGTCAATCGGGCGATTCAATCAAAACGTCTTGGGCCCCGCGGGCTTTTATGCTATCGTTCCGGCCAAGACGAAAGAGAGTAACGCAAGATTTAGCAAGATTTAATCAGTCCTTGGGCTCAATAAGTGAGCCTCGGCCAACAAAACGGCCTCGATCGAAGCCTCACCCGGCCCACTTCACCGAATAGTTAAAAACGATACCGCCTCTAGGTTGCGACCATCCCTAAACGTTTTAGTCAACGATTTCTCCAACTCCGACCCTTCAGGTCTTTTCACACAATCCCACTATGAGCCAATCCGTTTTAACCGTCTCTGATGCGTCTTTTGA